>TARA_B100001175_G_scaffold21536_1_pt1 | contig 16670 bp, 9 predicted proteins | sample TARA_B100001175 | Tara Oceans TARA_B100001175
CACACCTTAAATTTGGGAGGGTTGTTAAAATGACTAATTAAAAATTTTTTTTAAATTGAAAATTACTAATTAAAAAATTGAGGTATGATTTATTTACACGAAAACGGAGTAACCGTTGTCGCTTCGGATAAGGCAAAGCGTGGTAAAGTTTATGAGTTAAATGGAGAGGAATATTACATTGCTAAAGGAGTGTCTGATATTAAGAGAATAATTGACTCTGGGGAATATCCTTTAAATAGAGTTGTTACAAGTAAATTAAAAAATCTCAATTATTTATTCCAAATACCGGGAGGCTATTACCAAGCTGCCGTTCCAGAGGGCTTTAATGATGACATTACCAATTGGGATACAAGTAATGTTTTGTCCATGGAAGAAGTATTTAGTGGGTGGCCAACATTTAATCAAGATATCAGCAATTGGGATACAAGCAAGGTAGAATCAATGCATGGCATGTTTAAAAGCTCAAAGTATGTAGGAAATTATTACATGGGTCCGACATCTTTTAATCAGGACATTAGTAAGTGGAATGTGAGTAATGTAAAAAACATGTCAGAAATGTTTCTAGGTGCCACATCTTTTAATCAGGATCTTAATGGATGGGATGTGGGTAATGTAGAAAATATGGATTATATGTTTAGTGGCGCTACATCTTTTAATCAGGATCTTAGCAATTGGGATGTGAGTAATGTAAACACAATGTGTGGAATGTTTAGTGATGTTGTTGCAATAGGTATTATCGCGTTTGTGGGAACTTTTCAATACACTAGAGCAGGTTCTACTTCTTTTAATCAACCCATTGGAAATTGGGATGTGAGTAATGTAGAAAATATGAGCAGTATGTTTAGTGGTGCCACATCTTTTAATCAGGATCTTAGCAAATGGGACGTGAGTAATGTGGAAGATATGTCGTATATGTTTAGTGGTGGAAGAAACGGGGAATGGGATAATGAATGGCAAACAAAAAAACATTCCGCTATTCTGAGAGAAAATGCTAAGAATAATCCTACATCTTTTAATCAGGATATAAGAAATTGGGATGTGAGTAATGTAAAAAATATGGGCGGTATGTTTAGTGGTGCCACATCTTTTAATCAACCAATTGGAAATTGGAATGTGAGTAAAGTAGGTAGTATGATTGGTATGTTTAGTGGTGCCACATCTTTTAATCAGGATCTTAATGAATGGAATGTGAGTTCACTTTCTTGGGTTGAAGATATGTTTTATGGGGCTACTTCATTTAATTCTCCTATTGGAAAATGGAAGCTGAAATCCCAAAGTAACATGAGCACGAAAAATATGTTTAATGGTGCCACATCTTTTAATCAGGATCTTAATGGATGGGACATGAGTAAAGTAGAAAATATGGGCGGTATGTTTAGTGGTGCCACATCTTTTAATCAGGATATTAGTAATTGGGATGTAAGTAATGTTACTCAAATGAAGGGTTTATTTCAAGACGCAACTTCATTTAATCAAGATTTAAGAAACTGGAAATTAAATGAGAAATTACCAAAATCACGTACTATGTTTCAAGGTGCTACGGCATTTAACATCAAAGAATATAGTCCATTTTTAAACATCAAACCTAAAGAAAGAAAGGTTGACACTTCTACAGCTGATTTATCGACTGAGGATAAAAGGACTTATTCAAAAATTAAAAAATTAATTGTTTCTAGAGATACAGATAAAATCGATTTAGGTATTGAGCTAGCAGTCTCATTAAATAACACTAGCATATTTAGCAGTTTATTAGTTGGGTGCAAATTAACTCAAACAGAAGGAACGACTAACATTACAGTTGGTGAGATAGAAACTAAACTTGTTACAAATAAACTTTTTACAGGTAGTGGGCCAGCTCAACCATATTTAAATTATGCTTTATTAAGTTTAATAGCAAATGTTCCTGAAAATGATGAGATTGAAATTGACGAATCAATCAAAATAAAAAATATAACTCTGCTTAATTTACAAACAATTTCATTTAAACATGATTGGCAGAATGAATGTAAACAACCTGATATTTCTAATTTCATTTATTTAAAAAAACTTATAACTTCTAATTCAATTCCAATTCAATCTACAAGTAGCCCTGTAACGGACCTTAATATTAAAGATTTTTCAGGATCATTAGAGCTTTTATCAAAATATACAAAGCTTGAACACTTAACTCTAAGTATTGATTCATATTCAAGCGACAAGTTAGAAAGTATAGATAGTTTTAAACATCTATCTTCTTTAAGAGAGCTTATATTGTCACCTGGAGGCAAGTTAACTGATATTAATTTTTTGAGTGAATGTAAAAATCTACAAAAATTGAGCTTAACTATATATTCAAGTTATAGTAGTTATGGTGATGAAAAAATTAAGGATATTAGTTTTGTTTCAGATTTAAAAAACTTGGAAGAGTTGTCCATTATTGGAATTGATACGGATTTAGATATAAGTCCAATTGGTAATTGTAAAAACTTAAAAAATCTTGATTTAGCTTTTGATTCGGGTAGTACAATGCCTGATCTATCTATGTTGAATTCATTAAATGAACTTTTAGGTTTGAATATTTCAGGTTGTTTGCCTTATGATTTTAATTCTAAAATTGAAAATATAAATGAAATTAAATTACCAAAAAATTTAACTTCAATTAAGATAAATAATGGCTCTAGCTACAATGATGGTATAACAATTACTGACGTTAATGGTGGAAGCTTACCAAAAACAAAATCTAAACTCCTCAATACAGGTGAACAAAGAGTAAATGTTGGTGATACAATTGACATTGGTGCTGTAACCCATTACAGAGATGTTCCATTCACGGGGATTATGAATTATACTTTTAGAGAAGATACTCAAATAGAGGAAGAATTAGAAATGCTAAAAGGCTTTAAACACGGAAGTTACAAGCATTTTTATGTTGGAGGCGAATTAACTGGTAAATTAAGAATTGAACATAATTTTATTGATGATAATTATGAGAAAATAATTGGATTTTATGATGGTTATGGAAATAATTATATTGTAAAAAATACGTGCATAGCCGCTTATGATTTAGAATTATTGGATAAAGATAAACGTAAGTTGACACTTTGGGATAACGTAAATAATGTAAACAATGACAACCCAACTGGATTAGAAGGTGCATTGTTTTTTCATAATAATAATCTTTTCTCAGGACAGGTTTTCCTTCATCAACCAAGGGAAAATGAATATTTCTCACTAAAAGAATCTAATCGTTCATTGTATGGGATTGTATATGGTGCTATTCAAGCAAGTGATATTAAATGGAGAGCTCCAATTAACAATGATTATATTTCATTTTTAATTACAATTAAAGAAGGAAGAATCACCGGGGAGTTCTGTGCATCTTCTGATAGTAATTTTTTTTCAGGAACTACTGATATAGATGGAACCTTTTCTCCTATTTGTTCGTTAAAAGTAAAAGATTTATCCAATGATAATCCAAATAAATTATCATTAAAAGATAAGTCAATTGTAGTGACTGGTGTATTTGAAGATTATTCCAGAAATGAATTAAAAGCATTGATTAAAGAAAACGGAGGCAACCCATCATCATCTGTTTCTACTAATACGTTTTTAATTCTGGCAGGTGATAAAATGGGTCCAAAAAAGAAAAAACTTGCTGAAGAATTAGGAGTTAAAATTATTGATATTAACAGTTTTGAAGAGAAATTTTTAAATAAAGGGGTCTATGAAAATACTGAAAATTCCTTCATTGATATATTTTATTCTGAAAACATAAAGAATAAAACAACTTCAAAAAACAAACTAAAATCAGAGGATAAAAAGACATTTACTAAAATTAAATCTTTATTAACTGCTCGGGATTTTGATAAAATTGACATGGGCATTGAGTTGTTGAGATCAATTAATATTATTGAATTTTATGAGACTTTGTTAGCCCATTGTAAAATAATTAATGAAGTTGACAAACAAGATTTAATCTACAATAAGCTTTTTAAAGGTTCAGGACCAGCTCAGCCATATTTAAATTATGCTTTATACTTATTAATTTATTATTGTCCAGATGAAGCTAATGTGGATGAATCTTTAAAGAAAAAGAACATTAATAAATTAAAAACAATGACGTTTTTTCCATACAGTTATGATGTAAAATATAGGCTTAGTCCAATTGAAAATTTTACATCTTTACATGAATTAGATATTGACTTAAGTTCCTTTGATTTGGATTATTTAAAACTTGAAGATGTTTTAAAAAATAGTTCCGTTGTAAAAATGCGACTTAATAATGCAGAAGTTGGGGGGTGGCTTAAAAACTTTCCTCAATTGGAATATCTCTCGGCAGGACAACATGGAGTGTCGGCAGCGGCAAAGGATCTGCATGTTTTTGAGTATCTAACAAATTTAGAAGAACTAGAAATTAATTGTCCAGATTCTGAAAATATTGACTTTTTGAAGAATTGTGTTAAGATAAAGAAACTAAATTTAGATTTAAGAGGGAACTATAGTGTTGCTTCAAAAGTAAAGAATATTGATGCTCTTAAACATTTAACCATCTTAGAAGAACTAGATATTAAAGTTCCAGAAAATAAACAGCTTGAAAGTTTTTCTCATGAAGGATTATCATATTGTAAAAAATTAAAAAATTTAATAATTAATTCAGATGCTGCTACTAATGTGTTGGCAAATCTTAAAAGTTGTTCTGCCTTAGAAAAGCTTGATTTGAAATCTAAGGATGAATTTAATATTAGTTTAAGCACATCAAATTTTTATGGTCTTAACAAATTTGTTAAATTGAAAAGGATAAAATTGGATGATACTACATTCAAATTCTAATTTTTTTTATAAACTAATAAAAAATGGCTAGAAAAATCAAATTCAATCTTGAGGGTCAAGTTCTGGAGTCAGAAATAACAAAAGTAGACAGAAAAAAGCTGTATGGTTCTTCAAAGAAAATTGTGAAAGATAACCAGGGAAATGAATGTGTAGTGTCTGATCTGTATCAAGGATCAAGAATTTTACCAAGAGGTTCTATATCACAAGTCCTAGTCGACAAGAATGGAAGTTTTGTTAAAAGGTCTAATCTGGTTGGTTTTAATGAGCATGATGAAAAAGTAGAAAAAGTAAGTTCAATATTTGCTTTAGAAAATAAATGTAGAAAAATAGACATGGACGAGTTTTTATCTGTCAATGTCAAATCAATATACCAACTTGATATAGCTGATGATCAATTAGATAAATGGAAAAACTTATTTAAGAATGATGAAGTTTATTTCCTAGTATTTAACTACAGAGAAGATTATGAAGGAGATGATGCTTATATTATTTCAAATGATTCAGGGTTTTTTATGACAGTTGGTAAAAAGAATGAATTTGTTTACCTAGAACAAGAGAATATTAATCTAGAGGAGGAGGAAGAAGAAATTGAAGATGAATTAGACTTCTCAATGCTTTAATTATGTTAAGATATATAAGAATACAAGACAATAATAAAAGAGATGCAGACATAAATTTTAAGTCTGTTAAAACAGGTAATTTAATTTATTTAGCACTTGAAAATGGTGAAAAACCAACAAACAGAAAAGTACTTAAATCAACTGCTGAAAATAGCATAAATCATATTCTAAATAATCCTGAACCAACTGATGATGACTATGCTAATTTCTCTGAAAAATTATTGAAAGATGACTCTGAAATAGATTTTGAGCTTTTTGGAAAGTTTATAGGAAAAACAGATAAAATTTACACGGATAAAAATCTTAAGCCAGTTTATAATGTAATTGTTAGTGAACAAATATTAAATCCAAAAGGAGAATTAGTTGAAGAAAAAAAACAAAAACATATTAGCTCAAACATTACCGGGGAAGATATTGTAAAATGGACGGGCAAATATATTCCTAAGAAAAAACTATACAATAAAATTGTTTTAAGTTCAAAATATCAACTAAAACATGTTAATGGATTAACATTTGATTTTTTATTTACAATTGCAAAAGATTTACATGATAAGGAATCTTTCATGATGTTAGGTGGCGGTAAAGGTAATGAGCCATTAGTTATGAATGATAATGGAAGGCCGTATAGGGCTTTTCTAGAGGGAAAAATTAGTGGAAATTCATATTGTCTAATCATGCATTTATCAAATCAAGAATATAAAACTGTAGTATGAGCGATCAAGTATCAGAAAGATTATTGAATTATAAAAATACTGTTGCTAGCAAGTATCTCCCAGTAAGAAGTGATCAAATATCATCAAGGGTCTTCGATTTGGACAAGTATTATATATCCACAAAAATTGACGGACACATCTGCTTTATTTTGAAGGATAAAAATAATATTACCATTGTTAATCACAACAGTACAGCTTTTGAAAGAGAAGAATTAATAAAGGAAATATCAAATGTTTTAAAAAATGAGGGTGGCATATTTGTTGGCGAGATATATTTCCACAGTGATGATATGAGAACAAGGTCTTATGATTTAAAAAAAGAAATCAGTAATTCAAAGAGTGATATAAGAATAGCTGTTTTTGATTTACTAGAACACAACAAAAAGACTTTTTCAGAAAATGAATGGAGTATTAAAAAAGACTTACTTAAATCTCTTTTTCCTAATAGTGGTAAAGTTTACTTTCTGGATGAGATTGAATTAAATAGCAAAAAAGATATTGAAGCTGAATTTAATAGCAGAGTTGTTGATTCGAATGAAGAGGGACTTATTGTTAGAGGAGAGAACGGGCCAGTTTTTAAAATAAAAGAATATTTAAGTTTTGATATGGCAATTCTTGGCTTCATTACAGGATATCAAAACGATTCTACACTAATGAAAGAAATTTTAGTAGGTGTAATGAGCTCTGAAAATACATTTCTTATTATTGGTGTTATTGCTAATGGTTTTTCTATTTCCGATAGAGAAAAACTCGCTGTAGACTTTGAAAAAATTAAAGTAAACTCTGATATTTTACAAATGTCAAGCTCTAAAATACCTTTTACAATGATAGAGCCAAAACATGTTGTGGAAGTAGAATCGACCGATATCATAAATTCTACTACAAACGGCATTATAAAAAAACATATTTTAAAATTTGATAAGACATATATGGTTGAAGATTATTGTCCATCAGTTAGTTTGACAACGCCGGTTTTTACAAGGTTTAGATCAGATAAAAAAATTAACATAAGTGATATTGGTCTAAATCAAATTGAAAGAATAATTGCTTTTGGAGAAGAAAAAGAATCCGTAGATAAAAAATCCCCATCAAAAATCTTAAAAAAGGAACTTTATGTTAAAGAAATGAAAGGTTTAAAAATGGTTAAAAAATTCTTTATCTGGGAGACAAATTCAGCTAGTACAGAATATCCCAAATATGTTTATTATGGAATTGACTATTCACCAAGCAGAGCAACCAAATTGAATAGAGACATTAAAGTCACAAATGATAAAGCCCAAGCTCTAAAAATCTTTGATGCTGAAATTGAATCCAATATTAAAAAAGGATGGAGTAAAGTATAATTTATTCAGACTTATGGGATTAATAAATCATATTAAAAATATTTTTGATGATGAGAAGCACTTGGAGGAAAATGAAATATTTCGTTTACTAATCTTTATCCCCGCTTCTATAATTAGCTCAATAATTAGTATTCCTCTAACCATACTAGGAATTATTTTTATTCCATTTGGAAAAACTATTCAAAAGTTTATTACAAGAATTCTCCTTTTTGTACAACATGGTATATCCATGGGACACTTATATTATCTTGAGGAATACATCTTTGATTCATTAGAGTATACAGATTTTCTGGTAGGGGGTGCCTTAGCAATTATTGCATTTTACACAACTATTAAGAGATTAGTTGACGAAACAATGGTTAAAACATTTGGAGAATAAATAATCCCCTCTTCTTAACATTTTTTGATTAATAATCAGAACCCTCAACTGCTTTCAAATAAAAGGATTCCATTCTTTCAAAAGCTCACGTATATCAGTAGCAGTATCTGTTTTTAAATGTAGTTTTTCAGCAAGTAATTCTTCTATTAATCCTGACTCTTTCTTATTTTTTAAGTCTTTAAAGTTTGTTTTTATAGATTGAGAGATTATTTTATTTTTGTTTTCATTCTCAAAACCAGGTATACTTGCTTGGCTCTCTTCAGCATCGGACACAAAGGTATCTACATAAGATAAAGTTTCATCATATTCAGAAACTCCATAAGCAAAAATTTGCCACTTATTATCATATGATCCTATCGGGCCTAAACTTAATAACCAGTCATAAAGAATATTAATTGCATTAAACTTATGGCTTGTGATTACATTTTTTTTACTCCTAATAGAAAATGTACATTCATCAGCGCCCGAACCAATTGTTCCTTTTTCAACCTCAATATTTTTGTTCAATTCCAGTAATTCAATTTTAAATATTGGATAATCTTCATATTCGTAATCATCTAAATCTTCATTATAAGTTTCTTTTTCTCTTTGCTCAACAAAAGAAAATTGAACTCTGTTTAAAAGCTCAATTCGAGCTTCTTCAAATGTCATTATTGAACCCAAATAATACTTTCCCCTATTTTTAACAAAACTCTCAGGAAATAAATTCTTATTTTTTTCATCAAAGTATTTTGAATCTACTTTTAATTTTTGCATGTGAAATTCAAAATCTTTTTGCGGATCCCAATTGCCATCTTCGTCAATAACTTTATCTAAATCCTCTTTTGACCAAGTTTCAAACCTATCGTGTTTAAAATAAACATTGGGAAAAAAATATTCCCAATCAACCATCATAGCCATAATCTAAATTTTTTATTTAAAGTGAATTAATTATAATATTTCAATAAATATAAGGTTTAATATAATCATAATTTATTTGAACACTTGGTATAAGTTCTGTCTCTTCAATAGTCTCTAAACTATCCCAAAGTGGTACACCATTCATTCGATTAGCTGAGGAGTAAGAGGGTGAAATTGAATACATGATCGTCCCTTTTTTAAAAGTCCTAGGCGTAAAGTGATGATTTGATTTATTTACTTCTTTTAATAAAATAAATTTTTTAGGAAAATTTTTAAAAACAATAATAGAGTTTTCCTTAACCTCAACATACATATTAAAAAAGGACCTCAAAATAAATAGAATACTATTTTTATCAACCTCATCTAGAACAAATTTAAATGACAAATCTTTATCATTTATATTTTTAAAATACTTATTTGAAAATGCACTAAATTCATCAACAGAAACCTTCATTTTAAGTCTTCTCGACTTAATGTCTCTTTTTATACCATCATTTACACATTTAAAAAAATTCTCAAATGACATCTTTTTTAGTTGAGTTTATATTCTAATTTCTAATAATTATTTTAAATTTAGTAATACAACGCTAAGATTTTGAAATATTATTTAAGTTTTTTTTTATTGCTTTTCTCGTTGAGTCTATTTTCCAATGACAAAATAGTTTCTGTTCAAGATTCACTGAAAATAGAAAAGTATAAAAACCATATAAACACATTACAATATATTTCTAGACAAAATTATAATACTGAGTTTTTTTTGGACTTAGCATTAAAATATGTGGACTCAATATTACAGATTCAAGGTGATAATAATTATGCGAGTGAAATTGAAGAGACTATATTATTAACAAAAAATACAATTGATAATAACGTAATCAGTAAAATAGAATTTTTTGAGTTTTATTCAGGTGTACCCTCATATTATGGATTTGTTGATGATGCTATTGAGTATGCATATGATGATGCATTAACAGAACTATTAAATCTTAAATATCGTGTTCTTGGAAATATTCCTCTTTCAGAGGCAGGAATTACGTCCATTTTAATAAGAGAAGATTGTGATGATGCAACTTTTGAGATTATAAATCAATCTTTAATTTCAAATAGTAACCACCGCATACTACAAGAAAATGAATTAATTGAAGTTCTAGGATTTGAAAAATCTAATAAATTAATAAATGGGCAACTTCTAGAAGATGATGTAAAAACTATAATTAACAATCTGAAACTTGATAAACTTGGTATTTTTTCTATTGGAAACATCGATATAATAGATAATAAAATTTGGCTGGTTAAGACTGATTTTAAAACATATAATGAGTCCCAAGGTTTCATTGAATCTATATTTACTAAAGGATACACAGTCGATAAAAGAAATCTATCATTGTTTTTGGAAATAATACTCGTATTAATTTTAGCAATAATTTTTGTCTCACTAGCTTACAGTTTCTCTTTAATTTTTGTCAATAGAAAAAATATTCTAATTTCCTCAAACGATTTAAATAAAGAGTTCTTTATCTCTATTTTAAATAAAGTCAAATACGTAGCCTTATATTTTTTCTTGCCAATAATTTTGTCGTTTGTAATGATCTATTTGTGTTCATTTATAATACCAAAAGGCGATGTGGATGTTGGTGAAATAAACGTTTTGGTGTGGATTTTATCTCTAACATTTTTAATGAGTTTTTTACCTATAATTTTAAACTTATTTGTTGTTAATAGATTGGATATTGATGGTTTTCATACTACGCTGGGTTATACTTTTTTTGCGAATTCATGTTTATATGCTACCTATTTTCCAATTTTCATTTTCTATTTTATTCAGTATGAAACATATCCATTTTTAATTAATGTTCTGTTGATATTTATTACCCTTTTGATTGGTAATCTTCTAGGTAAATCGTACTTCCAATATGGTTTTGTAACTAAAAACAACTATAAGAGAAGGCAAGCAGTTACAGGACTAGTTCTTGGTCTAATTGCTCTAATAATTTTTAATAGAATTATAATTTATGAACTTTCAATTCAAAATCTCTTACTAAGTTTTACAATAATTGCTCCAATATCAATATTAAATCAAATCTTGGATAACTATTCTGCCAGATTATTTGAAAAAAAATCCAAGGATTCTAAAGAAACTCTAATTCTTGATAAAGTTAAATATGTTAAAAGTGTAATGAATCCTGGTAAATTAATTTATGAAGCTATAGAAAATCAAATGTCTGATGATGATTTAGATATAATGCTAATTAATGCTCCTATGGGTATGGGAAAAACCAGAAGTTTGAATGAAGCTAGAAAACATCATTTTACTGAAGAAAATGGCTGGACGGTTTATTATGGAGATTGTGACGAGATTCAAGATGAAACTGCAATATCATTTGAACCCTTTTTAGAAGCTTTTAGTGAAATATTAGGTGATAATTGGAATAGTAGATCAGAAACAACAGATAAACTTACAAAAGGTTTAATGGATGCTGCCAGTGACAGAGTTGGAATACCATTGGGAATATCTGAATATAGTAGTAGCTCTAAAAAAACCATGAATGAAATTTCACTTGAGATAATGGATAAACTTACAATTACTAATAAAAAAGTTTTATTCGTTATGGAGGATATTCACTGGATTGATCCCGAAACTCTTACATTACTTAAACATTTTATCAAAACTGTAAATAGAAATATCTTCCTTAGAAAAAATTTGTGTATTGTAATAACAGTTCGTGCAGACATTAAACCGCCATATAGAGGTTTAAACTATGAAGAACTTAAAAATGAACTAGTTAATTTAGATGATAAAACTACTAATCCTTTTGAGTTAAATGATTTGTTGGATATCAATTCATTTAAACTTGTTGACTTTGTAAAAAACTTAAGTATTGAAAACAATGAATTTAGAATTGCAAGCAGTTCTATGAATCAAATCAATACTTTATTTAATGAATACAATGAACAGTTAAAATCTGAAAGTGAAAATGCAAAATTAACTCCTTTATATGTTTTTAAAGTTTTAGAATCCTGGATATCCGATGGTTCATTGAAATATTCACCTGATGGATATCTTTTGACTAAAACAGTAGATATAGAATCACTTCCACCAGATGAGGATATTGATAGCTATTATCATTCCATTTTTGATACATTCGACCCTAAGTGGAGGAGAATTCTTGAAAGTGCTTCTGTTATAGGAAATAAATTTGATGCAGATATTCTTGCACAGGTTTGGGGGTATAAACTTTTGGATGTATTAGATTTTTTAGAAAAGGCTGTAAATAATGACCTTTTAATTGATGTATCTAGTCAAGATAATTTCTATGAGTTTAAAGATAGAAGAATAGTTAGCGCACTTAAATCGTATTTTAAAGATGCCTCTATAGAGGATGAGGGAGAAAAACAAATAGTTATAGAGTACAATAAAAGATACCTGGAATTGCAATTAGATATAATTAAAAATCCTGAAAAACACGATACTGAAAATCTACTAAAAGTTATAAGGAGAATGCTTACACTCAGCTCAATAGAATATTACAGAAATAATTGCAATAAACTTATTTTAGATGTTGTATGTAGATATTTATACTTTAAAAAATTAGGAAAACTAGATGCTTTTGCAAATTTACTTGAAAAGAAAAATTATAATGAGCTTGCAGATTTAGTTAAAAAATTGAGAATAATTGCTGATGATGTCAATTTTTCATTTGCTGAAAAGCAAAAAATATTGGACGAATTAGCTGAAGAAGAAAATAGAAAGTCTAAAATCCCTTTACCAGTTGGAATTAATCCTGATCAATTATCAAATGATTTAAGGCTACTGATTATCTTAAATGGAGATATTATGAATATGTATGCAGAATCCATTGTTACTACTACTACTATTGGATTTAAACATGAAAATTTTAAGAGTTTCATTCCTACATTTAATAAATTTCCAACCAAGTTAAATGGTCTATCTCTAATATATTTTATTAAATATCTAGGCAATATAAATTTGGATCTTGATGATGAAGTTGAAATGATTATTTCAGGTGAATATGAAAAAAGACAAAAGGAAATCGAACAAGGTCAAAAAGTAATGTTTGAATCCGCTGTTGAGCAACTACAATCTACTAAATTTCACAAATTAGCTGTAAGGGAACAAAAATTATGGGAAATTGAAAAAGCCTCCAGAAATGTTGGTGAGTCTAAAGAAAAAATTGATGAAATTTCTAATAAATACAAATCATTAATTGAAAGTTTAAAAAATCAAACTCCAAAGTTCTTATATGATTGTATTAATAGTTATTTGAGTTATTGTCATTCAAATTATAAAGATGGTAAAAAATCAACTGAAGTTTTCCAACTATATAATCAAAGTTTGAAAATTGATGGTAAAATTAATGAAGCTTGGGTGTTAACTTTCATAAAGTTTATTCTAAGTACATGTAAAGGATCAACAAAAAAAACATATTATAATTTTGATTTCGGTACAGTTAGACCTGGTAAGCTGTATATTGAGCAAAACCCCGAAATTGCCCAACAAAACTTTGATGACGCAAAAAAATTCTTAGCTAAAATTTTAGATAAAGGCTCAGTTAATAAAGCTTCCATGTGGTTTATAGACGCAGAAAAATTACATTACCTTTTGAAAAAGGACTTTACAGTTTATAAAGATTTACAACTAGATTATTTAAATAGATTAAAAATAGATTTTAGTGAAGAATCTAATGAGTTTGATAAAGCATGTGTTAATATTGCTAATGATTTAGAGTGGCACACAGAACACTCACCAAATTGTCCTAATTTTTTTAACGATTGTATAGTTATTTGGAAAAAAGCCCTTAATTATTTTTTATCTCAAAATAAAGATTTAGAGGAATTTGATAATAAAACAAAACAATTATTAAGATCAACCTCGGGGGTTACCTATTCTCAATTGGCACAACGTTATCAAAAATTATCTAGTTTATATTTAAAGAAAAACTCATTAAAAAATGCCTTAAACTATAACTTTAAAGCATTGGATTTCCACAAAAAAAACTTTGAGTACAAAGCACCAAAAAAGTGGGATTTTATTGATGGTGAGCTTATTCCACTTTCAAAAGATACTAAAGAATTATTTTACACAAAATCAGGAAGAGAAAGACTTACTATTGTAGGCTATGGGCAAAGTATCTTAAATTATGCAAAATGTTTATCAATGCAAAAGAAATATAATGAGGCAATTAAAATGATTGATAAAGCTTCAAACTATTTTTACATTTTCCCCAAAATTTATAATTTGAGTCAACTTGAAAAAGGAATTAATTTAGTTTACAATAAATCATCTAACGGTTCAAAACTTATTAAGGATTCAATAAAGAACTTAGAAAAATTGGATAAAAAATTTCGCAAAACGGAAATTGATTTAATTGAGCAAGCAAAGAAATTAATTAAGTGACTAAATGAAAGAAAATAAAGTTTCCAATTTGTTTAGAGCTAACACAGATTCAATCTCTAATCTTAATAAAAGAAATATTCTAAGTACATGGAAAACAATTTTGGGAGGATTAAAAAATCACAAGCAAAATGATTTTGTAAACAAATATGGTTATAGACATATGATTAGACAAATTGATGGATATTCAAAATTTATTTCAACAAAAAGATTAAGAGCTTTGTTAGATAAAGAAAATATTGACCATGAGACATATTTAAAAACTATTGATAGAATACGAATTAACAAAGAACTTAAAATGAAAGGAATTTCAGATAGAATTCAAATTGAACATTTAAGTGGCGGAGTTAACTCCCTAGTTGATCGTTTAATTGCTGAAAAAAATCCAACATTAAAATCATTGAAAGCTATACATTACAAACACACTCTTTGTTGTTATAAACTAACAAATAGTGAAAGTCATATAAATCACAAACTAAAACTTGATAAAATACAGATTTAACTATTTTTAGATTTATTTAATATGAGCAAATTTCAAATTAATTTTTACACGTTTTATCAAATTCTAGAGGGTTGGGCTGGGAATAAACAGCAATCAATTATATCAAAGCACATAAAAAAAATTACTTTTTCTTTAGAAAAAGAAATTAACTCTCTTCTAAAAAAAAATAACATCAAATTTAAAATCTTCTATGATGTTGTTGACAATAAAACTGCATCAATTGAACATTATAAAAAATTTGTAACTAAAAATAATATCAACGTTGTTTGTCAAGCACCAAATTATTTTAAGACTGATGATTGGTCTCAATTTTTGAGTGATGCTATTTATTTTGATAGTTTTAATGTTTTTAAAGATTATAATCACGAAAATATTTTTCGAACACGACTTACATTTGGGAGTGATGATGCAGTAACACAAATAAGGAAAATCTATCCCAATGCAAAAATTATATTTCCAATTTGTTTGGAGAAAAATAAAACATCAGTTCCAAAAAGTGAATTAGAAGCACTTGATTTATTCGCAAAAAATAATGGGATATATTTAAGGTTTATCAATAAATGGAAAGATAATAACTATTATAATCTAAAAGATTTTTTCTCTTCTGCTAAAAAAGACGAGATTGCTCTTCTAAATGGTTACATTACCCCTTTTCAGCTTAATAAGTCCTCAGATCAACCAGATTCTAAGGCTACTTATAATAATTCAAGATCAGAGTTTTTATCTGTTTTTTTAGAAAACAAGTACGATTTGACTTTGGTTGGTTTAAGACTTGATACAAGATTAATTCACAATTCTCTTAATAAAATTGATAATAGATTTAATAACAAAATACTTAATCTAATGCCAGATGATTTTGTTGAGAAACTTGCTTTGCAAGATAGAATCTTCTCTGTAAATTCTGGTATTCAGAAAAACATAAATGATTATTTAAACTGGTATTTTCAAATTGTTATTGACAAAGTTTTACTTATACACTATTTGTATAGTAAAAATAGTGCAGATATATGTAATGAAAACTTCTTAAGTGAAACGAAAAAAAGACTCTCCAAATTGGATGGTTCCAAAGATGTTTTTGCAGGTTCAGGTGACTTAATTTATTTCAAAAATCAATCTAGACCACTTGCAACAAATTATTTGGTAGAAATAAAAAATTCAGCAGAAAAAAATCTTAAAATGTCTTTATTTGAAAGGCAGTTAATAACTAAAAAAGATGAAAAGAAAATAGTTGACGTAAGCTATCCTAATTTTGATTTCATTGATATAAAGGATATTTCAATTGAAGACAATACTTTTAAATCAAATTTTTATTTTGAATTAACAACAAAACACAAATCAGGAATTGATATAATAAGATTTAATAATATTATTGATAATGATTCTGAAATAAAATTGATTAAATCAGAAAAAATAGAAAATGATTATTTTTATTTTAGGTATTATATTTCTGCGGAATTTTATTTCTTTTCAAGAGCTGAAAGTTATCCATTTGACATCCAGAATATTTTTATTTCTTACTCTATTATTGATGACCAAAAATATGGAATTCTTGATGGCATTAAAAATCAAGATATTGATAGAAAGTTTAATTCACATGGATGGAATATATCTTCTGTAAGATCGGGAGTTATTAGAAAAAAAGAAAATTATCATCCTCATTTTAAAGACAGCTATGTACTAATTTCAGAAGAAAATAGAATTTCATATATCATGTCTAGAAAAAGTTCATTTACAGTTATAAAGATTTTAATTCCATTACTTTTTTTAATTGCATTGGTTGTTTACGGAATGTATCTTCCAGCTGAACAAATTGATAGAGTTATCGCTTTATTAACGACATCTTTTTTGTCGGGTATAGCATTGTATTTTTCTACAGAAAGACCCAACCCACTAACTCTGACAATCGTTGATTATATATTCATCATATTTTATTTAATAGTTGGGCTTGCATCAGTTTCTGTTTTTGTATTTGACTTTTTTCAGGATTACTA
>TARA_B100001175_G_scaffold315969_1_pt1 | contig 16513 bp, 10 predicted proteins | sample TARA_B100001175 | Tara Oceans TARA_B100001175
TGTGAAATCATACAATCACGTTCCATTTCTCCAAAACGAAGACCACCATCCCTGGCTCTACCTTCGGCGGGTTGTCTTGTAAGATTGACCATTGGTCCAATAGATCTACTATGCTGCTTGTCATTTACCATATGTTTAAGACGCTGATAAAATGCAGGTCCAATAAATATACTACTAGTCATTTGTTCTCCAGTGAGAGCATTATACATAATTTCATTACCATTAGATTCATAACCAAGTTTTTGCAGTTCAGATGCAATAGTTTCAATTTTAAATTTACTAAAACTGGTTCCATCACCAAAAAGACCAAGTTGAATTAATACTTTACCTAAAAGTGTTTCTTTAAGTTGTGCAATAGTCATACGACTGGGAATAGCATGAGGATTAATAATAATATCAGGTTTTAATCCGTCAGCAGTAAATGGCATATCTTGTTCCGGAATAATATTGCCTATGGTTCCCTTTTGACCCTAGGGAATTCCTCTAAATTTCTCTAGAGGGTGGACTGTATCTTAAGCCAGCTCAAGATGGTTAATCTATCACTGCTGACCGACACCCGTTCAGTCTCTGAAGGCCTACCATATCCTTACCATAACGGACGTAGGTAGTTACCCTGCGGATTGCCCAATCCCTAGCGTTATTACCATTGGGTTCGGCTATTAACCGAGTTCCTTTTACAAGTTTCCAAGTAAAAGTGGTAGCTAGGGCTCTAAGGGGTTTCCCGCATCAAGGTGTCTTGCAACCAATCTAAAATTGATTACTAGCATCTGTCTATTACCTATTAAAGGTATCAGGAGCACAACTGTTTTTCTCAATCAAGAGCCTGAATTGATTGAGCAGGATGCTTTTCGGCACAGCCAAGTTTATGCCTTGAAGAATTACCAGTCCATACTGGCGGCGAATAAATATCTTCTTTATAATAAAATAGATGAGTATCTGGAACTTCAATACAACCTACTTTTCCTGTAAATTTAATATATTCTTCATTATTAGCATCATTAGTTTTCTTATTAACCCAAGGATTATTTTGTTTAGTAATTATGCTAATTTTATAATAATCATGTGCTTGAGTAGCTTCTACTCTTTCACCAACTCTTTTTCCCAAATTTCTTGTGCCTACTCTTGTTATTCCTAAAGAGGAATTATCTAATTTAATAATACCAGACCATCCACATGTAAATGCTAATCTTTGAATATCTTCGGCTAATTGAAGACTAGTTGTTCCATATCTTTGAAAAGATGGTTCGCCTTTATAAGTATATGTATGTCCATCACATTTCATTAAACTATCTAATAAAATTCTACTTTGTCTTTGTGATAAAGACCACACATAATCTGGTAGATATTTTTCATAACATTTTTTATTAATTAAATTATCAATAATTTCTGGATATTTAGCACCTGAAATACGAATTCCTTCATCATTAATAGTATATTCAATACCTAATTCATTACATGTAGAATTCATAAATTCTTTTTTCCTATCTTTTAATCCACAAAGTTTAATATAATTCAAATTACCCTCTTTACTACCATCAGAAATATAAATACCCAATAATCTTAACCAAGAATCCATAGGATATCTAATAGTTTTAAAATTAATATATTCTTGTTCTGGAAATATATTTACAGCATCTTTTTTATATCTTATCATTTTACCAAATGCATTTTTAGCTTCAATAAATTCAAATTCTTTATGATTTCTTTTTTTAATATATAATTTATGTTCTTTAGTGCAAACCATATGAACTTGTTGCGATTTTATAGAATATAATTCTTCATCAACACAATCAAACTCATATTTTTCAACAGCATAAACATAATCTAACTCTTTATTATTTTTCAATGTAGCTACTTTGTGTTTATTAATATCAATATCTTTTAATGAAATCCATCCATAATCAGTTAAAATTAAAGCATTTTCTTTAATACAAAATTTATCACCTATAACAGGTTTGCGATAATTTCTTAAACGAACTTTACAGAAGTTATATCCATCACCATTAGATTCAATATAATTTTTATCAACAAATGTTTCTTCATTAGTTCTATATGCATGACTTTCATCAGTATATTTAATAGTTTTAGTAAAATCATTTTTATTTTCTTTAATAGGAAGAATCTTAGCAATAATAATATCACGATCTTGAATAAGTGTATTTTCAGGAACAACTCCTTGAGAATTAACTTTTTCATAATTAGCAAATTTCATATTTTTAGTTTTAGTTTTATCAGGTTTGCATCTAATTTCTTCATTACCATATAATTTTTTATCCTCATCTTTTTCGGTATGATAAATAGTAGCAAGAAATAATCCACGATCAACAGATCCTTTATTAAATAATATACTATCTTCTTGATTATAACCAGAATGACTCATAATAGCAACAATAACTTGTTCTCCAGATGGAATATTATTAAGTTTAATAATATCCATAAGACGAGTTTCGACAAGTGGTCTCATAGGATAAGATAAGACATAAGCTGTTTTATCCATTCTATTATCATAATTAGTAACGTATACACCAAGAGCTTGTTTTCCCATAGCACTTTGATATGTATTTCTGGGAGACTGATTATTTTCAGGAAAAGGAATACATGATGCAAGAACACCAAAAATAGTACTAGGATGAATTTCGCAATGAGTATAATGATAAATATATTTAGAGTCGGAAGATTTGAGTGATTCAGGTTCTACTGCAATCATAGAGTTATTTTGTTCATAAGAATCAATATATTCAATAATAGATTGTGGAATTTTACCAGAATATAATAAATCATTCCAATCAAGTAATTTAGAACGAACCTTATGTATAATATCTTTAGTGTAAATAAGTTGATTATTAATAACTTTAAGAAGAGGTCTAGTTAGTCTTCCAGCGTCATTACAAATTTTAATTTGTTGTAATGTATAATCAAATATAATAGATGTGTAAATATTAATAATACCTTTATATTTTTTATCTTTAAGATTATTATATAATTCAATAGGTTTATCGGTAATACCAACCCAAGCACCATTAATAAAAACTTTAACCTTATCATGTAATAAATTGGATGAGTTTTTAAAATCATCAATATTAGAAATAATAGGAAGAATATAATCATATAATCCAGAAGAATTAGAGGGAGTAGTAATATGTGTCATATAACTTAGATTTTTAACAATACCAACAGAACCACCTTCAGGGGTATTATGAACGGACAACCCGCCATATAATAAAAATCTACCCCTTTTATCGTGTAATTGCCATCCAACATAATTTCCCATTCCAACCTCTTCAAGTTGAAATAAACTACCCATAAATGCTTGACTTCTTAATAGTTGTTTTTTATCTGCAATTTTTTCTAATTTTTTTCTAGGAAGTAATGTAGGAATTTGATAAATTTCACTTCCAGTAATTGTTAATTCTTTATATGAACTAAATTTTTTTTCTCCACTTTTTTTGTCAGTCCATTGACTTCTACCTTCTTTTACTCCGCAGGAAAATCCAAGCGAGGTAGCTAAATAATAAGCATCATCAATAATACGATAATTTTCTGGACCTTGACAAATACGAATTTCTCTTCCTTCTGCACGAACATTACCATCTGTATCTATTAACCCTGCTAATACTTTTAATCTAGTATCTTTATCATTTACAATAAAATCAATTGGAATATGTTTATTATTAATAAGATTATATTTTCTTAAATATTTTTTTAATGGTGCTTCTTCTACACGATTACAAAATCCATTTTCAGTAGCTTCCATATTAATTTTTGAAGCAATAGAATATCTATATCTTTTATCTTTCTTTAGTATAGCTCCATTATTTTCAGCCCATTTTTCCCAGTAAGCAAGTGTTTCAAAATCTGTTATGTAATTTAAAGCAAATCCTAGACCGGAGGATAAGCCATCACCAAGCCACATACCTAACAAATATGGATCCATTTCTACCTCTTTTTTTTCCCAATTAATTCCATCTGTTTTAAATAATACTAAATAATTACGAGTGTTTTCATTAAGTTTTAAATAATCTTTAATTGTAATATCAATTGTATCATCATCTTCAAAAGAATTAACATAATCTTGTGCTTTAATTAAAGTATTAAATGATTTAGATTGCATTATATTTTTGTCTCTATTGAAAAATCTAACTTCAAAACCAGGAGGTCTATTTTTTTTATTACAAGAAACAATATTTTTGTGTTGGCGAATGCGAAGTGTTAAAATATGATTATCAGTAACACGATGTTTAATAAAATTAGATTTATTAGGTATAACATCATACATATTTTTAATACCAGAACAAGTAGAACGAACTTTAGTAGGATTACCAAGGTCATCAATAAGTAAGTCGCCAACTATAATATCAGCAGCTCTCTTAATAGTTCCATTCCACATCATAATAGGTGTTTCAGGGTCAAAACACTCTGCAGGACAAAGAAATCCCCAAGACGAATTATGGAGTCGTCGTGGAGGAACTAATTTACCACTTTTATCAATAGGAGTATTAACACGACGAAGATGAGAAATGCTAGAAATATAAGTAAGTCGATTAAGAACTTGAGCAACACCAACTTTATTACTATTAATTTGTTTAATACCAAAATCACCAGTAGCTAAGGCTCTTTTAATTCCATTTTCAATAGTAGTAGATTTAATAATTTTATAAATGTTAGTATTATTAATAATATTTTCATAATCTTCATTAGATTTCCAAGAACCAGTATTAATTTCTCTAATAATTTGTTTTTGCATATCTTTAACAACTTTATTAAGATAATTACGAAGAAGATTATTAATAAGTGTTCCAGTTAAATCAATACGTTTATTAAGATAAGAATCTCTATCAGAACCTTCTAACCAATTAAATGAAGTTTGAAGTAATTTATTTGTCATATAACCTAACATATAAATTTTCTGGGTATTAGTTTTACAATGAGGAAATATATCATTATTAATAACTTCAAGAGCAAAGTCATATTTTCGTTTATATCCCGTTTCTTTATCAACGTTTAATGGTGTATAGATAACATTAGATATAATATGACGTAAAGCATTTTCATATGTAATACAAGTGTTAGCATCAACAATAGATGCTTGAAGAGCAAATAGCATACGTTTATATTTTTTATCATCAATATCTAAAATAATTTTTTCACAAATTTCTTTATCACTAATAATGTTAAATACTCGAAATATAATGAAAAGTGGAATAGGATTTTTAAGTCTCGGAATTTGTAAATAAATAGAATTACCAAAGCCATTATTTTTAGAAGATATCATAATATTAATTTGTTTAGGTGAAATACATTTCCAGTCAGGAATACATTTCATTTCAGCATTCCAAGTCCATTTAGTATTATTTTTAGAGATATTATAACAATAAATTTGATTTTCAGCGGCACGTTCTTGACCAAGAACAGTTTTTTCTGAACCATTAATAATAAAATAACCACCAGGATCCATTTTACATTCTCCGGTAAGATTAGAATTTAAATGATTATATTGATTAAGAACACAAATATCAGAACGAAGCATAATTGGTAATTTACCAATATGAACGTGTTTAATTATTTTTTGATAACTTAATGTATTTTTATAATTTTCTCCATTCCTAACAGTATATTTAATATTAAGATCAACAGTCATTGAGCCAGCATAAGTAAAATTTCTAAGTCGAGCTTCTTGGGGGAACATAATTTTAGTAGCTCCATTATTTTCATAAACCTGAGGTCTATGAATATTAAAATTTTCAAAACAAACTTGTATTTCAAGACGATAAAGATTATGTTCTTTAATGTAATCATGTTCAGAAGAAATATTAACAGGATTAAACATTTCAATTGTATTTTCAATTTGAGTATTAACAAAATAATTATAACTTTCAATTTGATGTCTTATAAGTTGTTTAAGATGATGATTTTTAAAATAAGATTCAATAAATACCCATGGTTCTTCAGAAGAAGAAATTTTATGATAAATTGTTTTTTCGTCTAGTTCAGCATCATCAATCATACTAATATAGTATGCAATATATGTTCTTAAATTGTTTTAATAAATATTTTATTCAATTTTAAAATAATTAGTAAAAATTTATTATTATAAATAAGAACTTATAATAATATGTCTGAAAATAATAGAACTTTAAAAATAAATCCTGATTTATTTAAAATGAATGGAAAAATAAGAAACGAAAAAAAAAATAAGTCATTAAAAAATAAACCAATATTAGATGAAGAAAATTCATCAAAAACAAATAAAATAAAAAAAGAAATGATGAAAAAAGTGAAAGATTTTCAGAGAAATAAAGAAAAAGAACAAATAAAAGACGAAAAAAAACAACAACCAGATAATTTATTTGAAAAAAATACATATGAGAATAGTGATTTTGAAAGAGAATTTAATAAATCATTAAATTTTTTACAAGATTTAGCAAAAAAAAATAAAGAAAAGAAAAAAAATAACCGAACTGTTAAAAACACTATACCAAATGTAGAAATAAATTTAAATCTACCAGATAATTTAGATATTCCACATAAAATAGAAGAAAAAAATATAAATAGTAGTTTAAATAGTAGTTATGGATGTTTAAAAAATGGTAACAAACCTACATTTAAACAATTAAATAAAACTCAAAAAAATAATGATGATTTTAAACAAAAAGTAAAAATAGTATTAGAAAATAATGTATTTGATGATGATATTAAACCAGATATTAAAGCAGATGTAGAACCTGTAATAAATCCAATTATAGAACCATTAAAAGAAAATAAACCTGGATTAGTTGAAGAAATTAATAATAAAATAGAAGACCTAAATGATATCATTCCTATGAAAAAAATAAAAAATGAATTATTAGAAAATGAAAAAAAAAATGAAATATTAAAACTATCAACAAAATCATTAATGGATAATAATGAATTTGATAAAATTATAAAAAATGAAGAGGATGATATAAAATTAAAAGAAATACCAAAAATAAAAAAAGTTACAAGAAAGTCAACATATAAAATAGGTAAATTAAAAGATAAAAATAGTGTAGGAATATTAATAAAAAATAGAGATACACAAAAAAATATAAAACGTGAAGTTTCTTTACTTAAACAAAAATCAATACAAGATATAAAAAATCATTTAAGAAGTAAAAATTTAATTAAAGTTGGATCTGATGCACCAAATGATGTTTTAAGAAAAATGTATGAAGATTCTATTTTATTAGGTGAATTAGAAAATAATAATAATAGTTATGCACTTTATAATTATTTAAATGAATAATAGATTTATTTTTTTTTTAGTAATTTAAATAAAATTATCAATAAAAATATTGATAAAAGTAAATAATATAAATTGAATAGCATATCTTGATCAAAATCAGTTTTTTCAATATTTTTATTTTCATCATGATTATTATTAAGCAAAATAGGATTTTTATCTAAATAATTATGTATTGAATCATATAAGTTAGTATATCCACTTCTTGTATTGGAATTTCTTAATCTCTCTCTTTCCCGCCTTTCAGATGCTGTAGGTCTTATACTATTATCCTTTATTAACTCATCATATTGACTAACAGTAATTGGAATATTATCAACATTTCCAGTATAATTATTAGCACTATTTTTATGATCTACTAGATGACAAGGTAATGTTACTTTAATACAATTTTCTAAAGGGTCGCTATATAATGCTTTAACTAAAGGCGCTCCATTAATTCTCATAGCAGAACCTACTGTTGCTGGAATAATTCCAAGAGTATTATCCTTTCTTTGTGTTAAATAATTATAATTAGAATTATTATCAATAAATGTGTGAACATTTTCAGAAGGCATATTTTTACATTTCATATCACTTTTTAATACATATTTATTACCTAATTTATTACTACATTCATCAGAAATAGCATTTTGAGGATTTGAAACAAGAGACAACCCATAATTAATCATTCCCGCTGTTCCTTCTGTTAATCCAACCATATTAAAAGGACCACTTTCTCTTCTAATTTTATCATAATCAATCATTTCTTCTAATGGTTTAATACAATATCCATATGGATGTCTCTCACCTCCAAGATTATCAACAATACATCTAGATTGATTTCCACCACCACTACTTGTTTGAGGATAATATTCATCATCGGGTTCACCTGTTCCACCCCATGGATATTCATCATCGGGTTCACCTGTATTATAAGACATTAATAATTAAAATAAGTAAATATTAAATATTTACTAAATAAATATTTAATATTGTTATTAAATATTAAAAATTTATTTTACTTTATTCCCTTCTGTTACATGTTCTGATGATGGTAAAATTTGATCACTAATCGTATATGAATTTTTTGCAATATTTTTAGCACCTTCTTCATCATTACCTTTATCTTTTAATTTTTGATTAGCTTCAATTAGAGTAATTTTATTATTAAAAAAATAAAATAAGGCTATAATGAATACTACAAATAGAAATAGATTAGTTATATTGAATAAAGAAGTAATATTTTTAATAGAATGTTTAATAAATTTTTTATTAAAAGTCATAAATTAAAATATATATTAATAAAATATTATATTATGTTATAATAATGAGATTATATAAAAAAGGAGGTAATGAACAAAATGCATATAATCAATGGGTTCCCGGAGGTCAACCATATATTTCGTGGAAAAATAATACAAATAATAAAACAGTAGTTGTTTCTAAAACAGTTAAAAATGATTTACCTACAAATATAAAAGATTGTACTAATAATTGTAGTTTTGTGGCAAATCCTATTAAACATCCTCGAAAACAATATGTAAATTTAAATACAAGTACAAGAGGATTTAGTAATCAGTCTTATATAGGAGGTTTAGATAAACCAGGAGGAACAAATATTACATCACTTCCTAATTGCGATGATTTATATCAAAAAGGTTATGAATATATATTAGATTTAAATGATAAAACATGTAGAGAAAATTGTTTTATAACAAAATCTGCTTCTACAGTAATAGATAGCAGTTATTGTATGTCGACAAAAGAATTATTATGGAAAAAATGTAAAACATTTAATCAAAATTTACCATTAACAACTTTTAATACAAATTTATCATCTTATCCTGATTGTTCTGTAATAAATAATTGCACACCAAGATTTCATCCATCTAATACAAAATATCAAGTTCAAGGTCCAGTATCAAGTTCAGCAAGAATAGCAGCTATAAAATATTGTGCACAGGATGTAGATTCAAGAAGATGTTATTTACCAACAACTGATTATAATAGATTTGGAACAACGGCACATAATAAAACTAATAATAGCGAGACATTTAATAATTTAAAAACTATGCCTGGGTGCGTAACTTGTAGAGCAGAAGGAGAACCAGGTAAAAGTAAAAGATATTCTAATATAAGAATTTTGAAATAAATAAATTTATATATATATTATTTTAATTAAATATTTAAATATTTAAAAATTGTTTATTCATTGTAAAATTATATTTATTACACCAATTAACGCTTTTTTGAATATTAACTGTTTTCATTGAATTAAGTTTATTAGTAAATTTTTCTGAATTAGATGAAAAATTTATTTTAGATAATTGTACTTTAGTATACAAAATTTCTTCTTCTTTATTTTTAGAAGAGATTTTTTCATTACATACATCTATTATATAATTATTTAATTCAAAATCATTAGTATTAATAAAACAAAATTTAGTTTGGGGATTTAATATTGGACTAGTATAAGAATTATTAGCAGTATCTAATTTAAATAAATCATTAACTAATTCTGTATCTTGTGAATTTTCAATAGGAATTGTTTGTGATTTATTAATAGGAACTTTAATAGGAACAATAATATTACATAGATCATTTAAATGATAATCTTTTATATTTTCATTATCATCAATATCACTTTCATCAGAAGTAATATAATTAGTAAATTTAATATTAATATATTCTCTAATTAAATTTAATGTTGTATTAATATTTTCAATTTGCTGTTGACCATAAATAGCATTAATTTCTTCTATTTTTTTTAGAAATAATTTAGGGAATGTAATATTAAATAGTGAATAAATATTATTAATATTATCTAAAACATAATCAAAATTGTGAATTATTTCATTAACAATAGTAGGATTAGAATTTTTATAATTTTTACAAACGATATATTTTTCAGAATTAGCAACTCTGCTAGTATAAGGTTTGTAAATATAAACATAATCATATAAATTGGATAATAAAAATATAATTTCAACAGTTTTAAATTTAAATATATCAAAAATTTTTAATACAAAATTTCCACCCTCTTTTTGCATAATTATAGCAAAAAATATTTGTGCAACTATTAATTTCATAGATAAATCTTCTTGTTTATTAAAATCAACAGAAAAATCAAAACCACCATCTGCTGTAATATAATTCATTGAATTGGCATAATTTTGATAACAATATAGTAAATTTTCCTTTAAAAAAAGATCGCCAGTATTAGATGAACCATATTCAATAATAACATTTTTATTATTATTAATAAAATGTGAACTTTTTTTCCAAGATGGTATATTCATATCATCAGAAATTAAAGTCATGGCATAATATAAATCATTTTTATTATTACGTTTATAATTAAATGCTTCAATAAAACCCCCAGGTCCTTCTGCTAAATGAAAACATTTAATATTATTTTTTTCTGTTAAAAAAGAAAAAGTATTTATAATTTCTATCATTTTAAAAAATGATCGACTTAATGGTTTATATTTACATATTGATAATTTAACATCTGGAACTTGTGTATGTATAAATTCGTAAGGATTAGTAATTTTTTTATAATAATCCCAATAAGTATTATATTGTTCGATTTGTTGTTTAATATTAGATAAATAATGATTTAATGAATGTGATATAAAAATTTTTTCATGATTGTTATCATGTTTCATTACAAAAGAAAATTTTAAATTATTGTAATTCAAAGATGGAATATTAATATATGCCATATTATATTAATTAATCTAATAATAATTAATATAATAATTTTATATTCTTTTAATATTATGTATTTGATTAAGTTTTAATTTACTTTTTTGATTTTTCAAATTTTTGCTGAGTTTTTAAAGCTAATTTTTCTTCTTTTTCTTTCTGTTTCTTAAATAATTTTTCTTCTTTCTCTTTTTGCTTTTGTAGTTCTTTTTCTTTCTTTCTTTGTTCTGCTAATTTTAATTTTTCATGAATATCTATTTTAGTAGATTTACTTTTTTTTGGTTGTAAATCATCTTGTTCTAATTCTCCAAATAATTTTTTAGCTAATTTTTTAGATTTATCTTCTATAGTATCTTTTTCAACAATATCTATTGAATTATCAAGTTCGTTAAATTCATCAACAATTTCTTTTTCAGTTTTAGGGTCTATTTTTTCAATAGAAAGAACATTTTCTGTATCAATATTTCTAACCTTTTTAAATATAAAATATTTATTTAAAAATGAAATTTGTTTTTCTTCTTTAGACATATTTAATGCATTACCAATTTTATTTGATAATTTTTTAGTTTTTTTAAGTTCATCTTGCATATTATTAAATAATTCATCAAATGAGCCAATTGAATTAGGTAAATCTAATGATTTAATTTCATCTTTACTTAATAAAACAAAACCATAATTTTCTAATAATCTTGTCAAATAATTAAAATTTACAAGATATTCTCTAAAAGTTTTATTAATACTTTCTTGATACACATCAATTGCATAACCTATACAAGTTTCATCATCTTCATAATTATCATTACTATATTTTTTAGAAATTTCCCATATTTTTTTTTCATTTTTGAATAAATTTATAGATTTGTTAATTTCTGTATTATTAAGTAAATTAAATACTTTTTTTCCATCATAACAAGTTCCAATAAAGTATCCATCTAATGCAGTACATTGAGATAAATTTTTTAAGAATTCATTTAAAATAGTTTCATTTTCAAACATATAATGTAAAGCAAATTGTATTGAACTAATATTAAATCCATTTTGAGCAATACCATAATTTTTAAAAACGCCTTTACCTAGAACTACTTCATTTTTTGCACCTTCACCAAATAAAGCTTTTACTATTTGTTTATTTTTTTCAGTAACAAAAGCATCACCATTTTTGATGTTAAGAGAACTATTTCCATTAATGAATAATGCTTTAGGTATAGTATTATATTTTTGGCAATAATTTAAATATCTTGCACAAGCACCATCAAGTCTATTTTCAATATTATCTTTATTTAAATCAATTCCTAAAACAAATGTTAAATTAGAATTTATCCATTTGGGTAAATCACCGGCTTTACCACATGCAAAATCTATTAATGTATTACCAATATTAGTTAATTTTGTAATTAACATATTTTTAACATATAAATTATGAAAATCTCTCAAAGAACGTGTTTCAGATGAAGTATTAACTTTATTATAATATATATCATCATCATTATTATCAAGTTTAATATGTTCCCCGGTAGTTATTATTTCGTGTGTAATAGGATTATGAATTGATTGCCAATTTGAATTAGCAACATGATAAGCATTACCAAAATTTTTTCCACCGCTTCTTAATTCAGATGTTTTATCATATCTAACTCTTAAAGGTATCCATTTCCATAAAGTTTCTTTAGTAGTATCATATTTAAATTCAACAATAGTATTATCTTCAATTTCTTCACCTTCTTCTGTATATATTTTTAAATTATTGGATTCATCGACAGAACCAATAATATTACAAATAGAAGCATTTTCATCAGAAGGATTAGTAGGATAAAAACGAGCAGGTTTATAATTAGATTTATATAATTCATAGTTTTCTTTATTTGGAATATAATCATTTATAATATCATTGCAAGGATTAATATATCCATGTTTTTTCTGATCAAAACCAACATTTAAAATTAATGTACAATATTTTTGAAATTGAGAATTTCTATTTAAATTAGTTCCTTCATTATAAATGTGTGAAACTTTATTGGCACCAAAATCATTTTTCTGAAATTTAACCAAGAAATCAATAGTATTAAATTCAGGAGGTTTCCATTTAAAAGATTCATTCCATGTTATTTTATAATTAGGAGCAACAAATCCTACTTTATTACTTGCGACACCGCTATTTGCAGGTGTAAAAATTAAACCATCAGTGTTATATTCAACCAAACCTTCCTTTACATTATTTAAGATAGTAGCGGCACCACCAAATATATTATTAGCATAAAATTTTTTACAAATAATATTAATTGGAGATTTAGAATTAGGCATAATAGATTTTGGATTTAATTTTTTAATAAGACTTTTTAAAATAACTAACCGATAATCTATTTTTTTATAAGTAGATTTTTTTGTTTCTTCTTCTTCACCATCTTCCTCTTTAGTAATTTTCGGTTTATCAATATTAATAAATGGTAATCCAGTTATATTTTTATTGTTAATAAAGTAAATATCAAATGCCGCGAATAAATTAATATAATCACCATTTTTATTATGTAAAATATGCTCACCATCTATAATTGTATTAAATAAGTCATCATCTTCTGTTAATGCTCCAGTAAATTCAATAGTCATTAACGTATTAAGTAAATAAATCTTACCATCATTATTAATAAATAATAATTTTCTAGAACCATCAGCTTTGTCTGTAACTGTATAATTTTTGCGAATATTAGGAATAGAATTATTAGTATCATTAATATCAATTTCATTAATTATATTAATCATTTGCAAGGTACAAGATGATGGTCCAATAAAATCACCTGGAAAATATTTTTTTGAACTATCATAATCTTTTCCTTTAATTATTTTAAGATAATTAGTTAAAATAGAATTTTGTTCAACTATTGATACAGGAAAATTTGTCTGTTGTATTCCAATCAATATATATTTAATACATTGTTTCATTTGTTTATAAATTTCTAACCCAGTTGAAAATCGCGAATCATTATTTATACTATAATTATTTAATTCTATTTCAATTTCATAATGTTCTAATGAATTAAATACATCTGAGTCTTTAATATTAAACTGTGGAATAAATTTTCCATTATTAGTTTTAGAGGTTTTAACAATACTACAATGAATAAGAAATGGGCAATCAGGATTTGTAAATTCAAAACGTTTAATATAGCGAAAAATTTTTTTTGTAGAACTCCATTTATTTATAATATTTTGAATAGTAGTATCATTCATACTATAATGTTTTTCAATTTGATATGAAACACGAAAATTATAATCATCAAAATCTATCGGATAAATTTTAGTATCATCTTTAACATAATAATCTTTATCAATAAATTCAATATTAGCAGGGTCTGCTATATCAGATATATTATTATGTTTGCAATAATGTTGTATATTAGGAAATCCAGATAGTTGTGTTCTAATATTAGAAAATTCATTATCTAATATAATTTTTAAATAGTAATTATCAGAAGTAGCTTGGAAATTATAATTTAATAAACTTTTAATTACATTATAAAAATCTATTTTAGATATAGATTTTATTTTTTTTGTACCAAATCTAACTTCAAGTTCAGGTTGCATATTTTCTGATAATTTAGAAAAATTAGTTAAATGTAAATTAATAATTCGTTTCATTTTTTTAGTAGAATCAGAATCATCACTAGATTCAATTAAGGTTTTAAATTGTTTTTGAGAAATTATATCAGATGAACTTTGTTTTAATTTAGACATAATATATATATTTGTTTATTATTTATTACAATATTTTATAAATAATAAATCAATTTTAAAAAAAATTATGATAAAATTTTTGAAGATTCTGAATATAGTTCCATTTTAGTCTTTTTTTTACCACTATCTTGATAAATAGGAATACATAATTTTTGTGCTATTTCTATTATTTCATCTAATTTATAACTACTAAAAGATTTTAAAGGTTTATCAAGATTTTTTACATAATAAAATTTATTTAAAGCATTAAGAACATCAGTTTTATCTATATTTGATAATAATTCAAAATTATTACTAATAGATGAGTTATTATTATAAATAAGTTTAATAATATTATAATTATCTAAATTATCAATAGTATTTTCTAAATTATTATTTGTAAAACGAGTATATGTGCTATTATCTTTAATAATAAGAATATTAATATTATATAAAATACATAACGTTTTCAAACTATATAATGAAATATGTTTATCATTTGTAATTTCAGATTCAACATAATTTTTTTGAATTTTATGTTTTTTTAATAATTCTTTATTAGATTTTATTTTTTCAATAATATCTAGTTTAAAATTTTTTTCAGTTGTAAAAGGATTTATATATTCTAATTCTTCATCAGAAATATTTTTATATAATTTATAAAAATACCAAAATAATTTGTCTGTAAACTTATATTTTTTTGATGAATGTTCATTATATTTAGATTTGGCTTTGTTGTAATTTACATAAATATTACTTCTCGGTATATAAGGTTTTTCTGGTTTAGAAATTTTATTAGTATCAATATTTTCTGAAGTATTTGATGAATTTTTAATACTATTTAACATAAATTGTTCTAGAACATTTATAGCGTCAATATTGTTAATATTTAAATTATACATATTAAATATTATCTATTATCATTATATCTAAATTTATATCTTTAATATGTTTTAATATATTATATTATTATCTTCTGATTCTATTAATTCTTTAAAATATGTATTTTCTAGTGTCTCTTTTTTTGTTTCATCTATATTTATTAAATTCTCTTGATTTTTTATAAAATTTATATAATTTTTTATATCAATTATTATTACATTTGATATATTATTTAAATTTATAAAAATACCATTGTTATTTTCAGTCAATTTTATATTATGTTTCTTAAATATTTTTGCAATTTCTATATGATGAATATTTGTTAATGCTTCAATTGTTTTTCTTAATTTTTCTAATTCTTCATAATCTATTTTTTCATAATCTATTTTTTCATAATCTATTTTTTGATAATCTATTTTTTCATTAGGTTCTTTACTAGTTTCTTCATTATTTATTTGATTATCAATTATTTTATCAATTATTTTATTATCAAATGTATTTTTTTCAAGCTCCATTATTAAGAATTATAATAATATCTTTTAATATTGTTTATATATATATATGTTTAAGAATTTCTTATTACTTGGTATATTATTCGTTATTGTAGATGCTGGATTCTTATATTTAATGAGAAATAATTTTAAAACTATGGTTAAAAAAATACAAGGTTCTCCACTATCCATGAAAATTTTTCCAACTATTGCTTGTTATTTAATATTAATTTCTTCATTATATTATTTCGTAATTTATAAAAAAGGAACTTTAATTGATGCATTTTTATTGGGTTTCTTTATTTATGGGGTTTATGAAACTACCAACTTAGCTATTTTCAAAGATTGGAATATTTATGTTTTTATAATTGATTTAACTTGGGGAGGATTTTTATTTTTAACTACAACATATTTATACCAAAAAAGTATTAAATATATTATATAATTATTTTTAGCGGGGAAATTGCCTTAAGGAGCTCTG
>TARA_B100001175_G_scaffold315805_1_pt1 | contig 16470 bp, 16 predicted proteins | sample TARA_B100001175 | Tara Oceans TARA_B100001175
GAGTGACAGAAGGGTATTCTCCTAAGGCTGGATAAGTTATTGTCTGAACCCAAACACCAAGGTCTTCTCCGCCTTCTTCACCAAAACTCATTGTTATAGGTTCAAATCCAGCATGTTGTGCTTCTAACATTGAAACTAGCTCATCAGGCCCAACCGGTGTCTTAGAGTTTAAATACACCTTAAGATCAGGGGACCAAAGAGCTCTAAGTCCGTCCATGTCGTTGTTTAGGTAGTTTTGGAAATGTACTTTAATTAGGTTTGAATTATCGTCGTCAAAAGTTACCTGCACACCTTGGTTGCAGCTAAAAATGGTTACTGCAGCAAAAATTGATAAAATTATTTTTTTCATAGTTATTCGTGTTTTTTCATGATTATATTTATAAAATTATTTCGTTGGCACAGGTACTGCCATTTCTTTATTAAACTCTTCATCTGCAAAAAACCCTTGCGAAACAACTATTTTACCATCTTCCCATTTGTAGTCAAAATGAGCTCTAATCTCGAGCTGGTTTCCAGTTGCGTTTGATGTTGCGCTCCAGGTAAACCAGAAATTAGACCAAATGCCTCCATTAGAAAAATAGTTTGTGTGAACGTATGGGTCAGACATTTTTATGTCAGAAAACACGACATGTTGTTGTTTCCACCCATCAATTAAATCTGAGAGGCCATCAATTGTCGTGCTGTTAAATCTTGTTTGAACAGTATCTGAGTATAGGTCTCTAGAAAGCTCGTATGAGTTGTTTTGATACTCCGCGGCTAAGTCTAAAACTTTAACCGATAGATCATCCGTTCTTTGAATTATACCGGCATTCTCACTTGCTGGTTGTTCGCATGCCGCAAACATAAATGAGGCTAATATAATTAGCGTTATTTTTTTCATTTTATAAAAGATTGTTGATTAGTAGCTTAAATATAATAAATTATATTACAGTATATAATATAATAGCATTAAACTCCTTTTAAAATTAAGACTACTCCAGAAACTATAAGTATTAAAGAAACTATAGAGTTCACTATTACCAATCCTTTTCCTGTTAAAAGAGATTTAAACCTGTTTGCAACAGATATTTTTAATAGATCGGTAATAAAGTACGAAAGAAGTACTATTGAAAAAAACAAAACAAAGCTTGTAAATGATTTTCCGCTTGCTGGTGATGAGACAATAGTTACTCCTCCCCAAAAGATGAACACTCCTACATTTAAAATATTGATAGCAAACCCTTTTACTGCGAGTCCAAAATAGTTTTCTTTAGATTCTTGAATTTTTGGTTGGTCTTTGGTTTTCTTATTTCTGTTAATCCACGAAAAAAGGCCATACAAAAGAAGTATTGTTCCTCCTAACACAAAAAGTCCTTGCTTGTTCTGATCATCCTCTAATAACTGAAAGCTTCCTAAATAACAAATGCCTATAAAACACACGTCTGCAAACATAACTCCAAGGTCAAATGCTACCGCTGCTTTAAAACCTTTTGTAATGCTTGTTTCTAATAAAACCCAAAAAACAGGACCCATTATAAATGCCGTAAAAAATCCTACCGTGATTGGAGTTAATAGATTAAATTCCACTATTCGTTATAAATATAATTGACAACCCCTCCTAAAGAAATGCTCTCTACTATTTTGTCGGTTTTTTCGTGTACGTTTATCACACCGCCTAGCTTAGTGTTTGCTTCGAGTTCTTTTGTGGCTGACAGCTCAATCAATCCTCCTGTTGTTGAGGTCGCGTACGTTTCATTTGTTTTAAGTTTTTCTGCTTTAATTTCAGCTCCCGTAGATGTGGAGCAGTCGTGATATTCAGCGTTGCCTGATAGATTTACCGTAGAGCCTGTAGCAGAAGCTGTATTCAAAGTGTTAAGAGAAACCATAATATTCATAGTTGAACCTGTATTTGCTTTTAAATTTAAATCTGCCTGCTTAAATATGTCTTTTGAAAAAACATTAGAGCCTTCATGAGATATTATATTGTATAGCGTTTTATAATACAATGTTACTTTTGTTTTGTCTCCAGAAAATCTTCTTTCCAGGTTTAATCTAATTTTCAGGTCTCCGTTTTTGTTTTTTACAACAACGAAGTTTGTGTTTTTGCCTGTAATTTCAACTTTATTTTCTTCAGACTTTATAAGTTCTAAATTTATTCCATCATAAACTGCAACTTTTGAAAAATCTCCTAAATCTCTATCAATCTTGGATTGTGAGAAAAGCGTAAATGTTGCAAGTAAAAAAAATATAACTATATGTTTCATGTCTTAAAATTATTAAATAATTGTAAAATCTAAATGTTTTTTAACTAAATCTGCTTTTTTTACTTCAACAGCAATGCTGTCCCCAAGCTGGTATTTGTTTTTATTTTTCTTTCCTATCAGTGATGCTTCTTCGCTGCTATAATAATATTTATCATCTTTTATATCTTTGACATAAACCATTCCTTCACATTTATTTTCATCTAACTCAACATATATTCCCCAATCAGAAACTCCTGAAATTACTCCATTAAATGTTTCTCCGATTTTATTTTGCATATATTTTATCTGCATAAACTTTATTGACTCTCTTTCTGCTTTAACGGCAATATTTTCCTGTTCAGAGCAATGGATAGCTTTTTTTTGTAAGTTTTTGTCCAATCTTCCATATGTTTTTTCAAGAACGTCTTGTAGTAGCCTGTGTACAAGTATGTCTGGATATCTTCTAATTGGTGAAGTAAAGTGAGTGTAGTTAGCAAAAGCTAATCCATAATGTCCTATATTATTTGTTGAATACTCTGCCTTACTCATGCTTCTTAAGGCTAAAGACTCAATCAGATTTTGTTCTTCTTTTCCACGGATATTTTTAAGTAGCAGATTCAAAGACTTTGATATTCCTTTTGAACTTGTTAAGTCTAGGGTATGTCCAAAGCTTTTAACAATATATTTTAATGATTTTAGCTTTTCATTGTCAGGCAAATCATGAATTCTATATATATACTTTTGTTTTTTTATTTCTGTGAAGAGTTCAGCAACTTTTTTATTTGCTATTAACATAAACTCTTCAATTAGTTTATTGGCTTCTTTTGATTCTTTTAATAAAATGCCGATTGGCTTTTTATTTTCGTCTAACTGAAAATAAACCTCTTTTTTGTTAAAATTTATAGACCCTTTTAATTGTCTTTTTTTTCTTACCTCTTTTGCTATACTGTTCATTGTTAAAACTGCTTCTACTACATGATCTTCAACTTTATACTGTTTGCCAGTTAAAGAGTTCTTTTTGCTTATTATATTTTGTTTTGTGTCTATAATTTCTTGAGCTTCTTGATATGAAAATCTATAATTACTATTAATTATTGTTCTTCCGAACCAATGTTCTATTATGTTTCCTTTTTTATCAATTTTGACGGAAACAGAAAAAGTTAATTTTTCTTCGTTTGGTCTTAGTGAACAAACCTTATTAGATAATTTTTCTGGCAACATTGATATTACTCTGTCTACTAAATAAATTGAGGTTGCTCTATTATAAGCTTCCTTGTCAAGTAAAGTTCCAGGATTTACATAATGAGAAACATCTGCTATATGAATACCTATTTCATAAGTTTCTTTGTCTATTCTTTTGAATGATAAGGCATCATCAAAATCTTTAGCATCCACAGGATCTATCGTAAAAGTCAAAGTATCTCTAAAGTCTCTTCTTTTCTTTATTTCCTCAACTGAAATTGACTCTCTTATATTCTTTGTAAAATCTAAAACTTCTTTAGGAAATGATATATTAACATTATTTTGTGTTAATATAGAATCAATTTCCGTTTCATGCTCTCCTGGTTTACCCAAAACTTTTTCAATATTTCCTATAGGAGAAAGATCTTGTTTTTTCCAATCTAATATTTTTACAAGTACTTTATCTCCATTTTCTGCATTGTTTATGTTAACACTCGGAATAAAAATATCAGCATGTACTTTTCTATTATCTATTAACACAAAAGCAAAATTTTTATTTATTTGAATAATTCCTACATATTCCTTTTTATCTCTCTTAATTAAACCTATAATATTAGCTAAATAAAATCCTTTTCTTTTTCTACTTAATATTTCAAATTGAACAAAATCTTCGTGTAAATAATTAACTATTGGTGATTTTAATTTTATAGTGTGATTTATTTTATCACATACAATAATAGGATCTTTTTTATTTGAGAAGTCTATATAACCATTATAATATTTACTATTACTTATTTTTTTATATTTTTTTCTCATAGCTACAAAAGTAAGGCTATTAGTATTATTTAATATCAATTAGTTTTATACTTATAAACATCTAATAATATTATAAATAATTTTTAAAAATATATTTTATATATATAATAGCTTGTTAGTTTATACAATAACTTTATTATTATAATTTGTTTTTATAATTATTAATAGTATATCAATATAAAATAAACACAATATTTATACGTAAATATTTATTTATCAATAACTTGAATATTATATTAACAATATTAAAAAATCAAAAAAATTAATAATTATTGAAAAAAAAAAATTAATAATTATTGAAAAAGACCTAATATATTTTAATAAGTATTAAATTAAAAATGAAAACTTATGTTGAAACAGTGAATAAATAATATAAAGACTGTTTTATCAAATATTATAAACAAACAACTAACAAATTATGAATATTTCAATAGGCAATGATCATGCAGGAGTTGATCATAAGAATTATATAACTAAAAACTTAGAAGAAAAATATAATATAGTCAATCACGGTACTGATGATGAAAACAGCGTTGATTATCCAGATTTTGCACATCCTGTTTCATTAGATGTTCACAATAAAAAAAGTGCTTTAGGAGTATTGATTTGTGGAAGCGGAAATGGAGTTGCAATGACTGCAAACAAACATAAAAAAGTAAGAGCCGCATTATGTTGGAATGAAGAAATAGCGCAGCTTGCAAAACAACACAATAATGCAAATATTGTATGTATACCCGCAAGATTTATAACAAAAGAACAGGCTTTACAAATAGTTAGGATATTTATTGGTACTAAATTTGAAGCTGGTAGACACGAAAGAAGGGTTTATAAAATTTAAATGATAGTTGCTAAAACATTTTATGAACTTAAAAACCAAGAACTTTATCAAATTTTGAGATTAAGATCTGAGGTTTTTGTAGTTGAGCAAGATTGTGTTTATCAAGACTTAGACAATAAAGATCAGATTTCTATTCACATTTTTCAAAAAGAAAAAGAAGACATAGTTGCCTATACAAGAATTTTTAAACCAGGAGACTATTATAAAAATCCATCCATAGGAAGAGTTGTGGTTTTAAAACAATACAGAGGAAAAGAGCTTGGAAAAAAAATTATGAATTATTCAATTAAGTATATAAAAAATAATCTAAAAGGGGATAAAATAGAACTATCTGCTCAAAAATATTTAGATAAATTCTATAAAGATTTAGGTTTTTATAAAATAGGAGAAGACTATTTAGAAGACGGCATTCCTCACCAAAGAATGCTTATTGACTTAATCAGATAAAATTAAGATTTCAACACGCCTATCCTTATCTTCACTGCCACCTAAAGGAAACTTATGTGCTAATCCTTCATATGACATTCTTTTGATGGAAACACCTTTTTCTAAAAGAAAATCATAAACAAATTTTGCTCTTGCGATAGATAAATTTTTTTTATTAGTTTTTCTATCAACAGCATCATCTTCTCCCTCAGTACAACAAACATGACCTTGAATCACAAAAGAAAAAGATTCTTTTTTTAATGTTTCGGCAACTTTATTTAATACTCTTTTTGATCTCATAGTCAAATAACTATACCCCGTAATAAATAGCACATTTTCTAGTAAAATTTTATTTTCTTTTTTTTCAACAAACTCAATATCTCTTTCAACCTCAGGATAACTAATTACAATATCAACCCTTCTGTTTAACGCTCTAATTACAGAAGCATCGGTTTCGTCTACAATATTTAAAAGAAGCTCTCCGCGCCCATCAACAGTAACAATCTTTTCTGGAAAAAATGAAGCTTCCCCAAAAATTGTTTTTATTGCATAAGCGCGGTTTTGAGACAATTCAAGGTTGTAATTATTGCTGCCTCTATCGTCACAAAAACCATAAATTTCTATTTTTTGTACATCGTCTTTTGTAATAGAACTAATGAATTTTTGGAGTCTTGTTTTTTCAGTTTTGGTTAAATTATACAAGTCAGTATCAAAGTATACAGAATGTTCAATATTAAATTGAGCTTGTACAATAAAAGAAAAAGAGAAAGCAAAAAAAATAAATATTTTATTCAAGACAGGTTTTTAGATTTAAATGACAAAAGTAGCGAATTCATAGATTCTTCAACAAAGTTAAAAGATTCTTCCTTAGAAGAAATGTAAACAAAAACTAGATTATAGGGTAAATTATGGTTTAAATATTCATGACCATTTAGCCTTAAAGCTTCTTTCATTAATCTTTTCAGTTTATTTCTGGTTGTAGCAAGAGCGTGAGTTTTTTTACCAACGGAAAATGTAAAACGCAAATGATTTTCTTTTTCAGATTTAACATAGTAAAGAGAAATTAATTTTGAAGACAGCTTAGAACCATCTTTAAAAACAGCATCAATTTCAGAAGTGTTTTTTAACGAAGTGTTTTTATTTACAGAATAAGTCGACACACTATAAATCTAAAGAATTATTAATCCTGTTAATATCGGCCATCTCATTTTTTGGATCTATTAATATATTAGAAATATTATCTGAATCTATATCTACCCAAAATTCATAATAAGGTTTTGCCCAGCTCCAAGACTCTAAAAGGGTAGAACTATTTAATGGTTTAGACCCCCGCATTTTAGTCATAGGAATAGTATAGTCCAAAGAATCGCCAGACTCTAAAACTATTCTTATGTCGATAGGCATTCCCATTTGACCGATTCTTTTTAAAACAACTTTGGTTTTATTATCAACTCCATAAACAGAGTTAATAGAGTAATCTATAGTCATTGTGGATTGGGTCCAATCAAGCAAATACCAGTCTAACTCCAGGCCTGAAATCCTTTCGGCAGAACGTATAAAATCATTGGGCTTAGGATGTCTAAAAGACCAATCATTAAAATATTTTTTTAAAGTATTATCAAAGTTTTCTTTACCAATTATATATTGTAATTGAGACAAAAAGATAGAACCCTTGTCGTAAGCACTCATGCCATAACCTGTGTTGAATTTAAACCTATCAGCATGTGTTGTCATTGGCTCTTCAAGCCCTGTTGCAACCCACCTAAAATAATCCTTATATGCATTTGCATTAGGAAGGGCTTTTCCTTCGTTTAATATAACATTCATAGCAACATCATCAATATAGCTCGTAAAACCTTCGTCCATCCATGAATGTTTCGACTCATTAGTAGCCATTAAAAACTGAAACCAAGTATGGGCAATTTCGTGAGAAGTTACAGAATACAAACTTCTCATAGTAGGGTGTCCAACACCGTCAATAAATGTACACATAGCGTATTCCATTCCTCCATCCCCTGCCATGATTACAGAGTACTGAGCATAAGGATACTTCCCAATTTTTTCACTAAAAAAACTTAGAAACTTAGCTGCGTTTGCCTGAAAATCTTTCCATAAATCAACATGTTCTGAGTCGTTTTTATAAAAGAAGTGCATTCGAGGACCGTCCTTTATATCACGATAATCATGAACAAAATCAGGATCAGCAGCCCAACTAAAATCATGTACATTTGGAGCTATAAAATGCCAAGCAATTTTATCATCATGAACAACAGCTTCTTTTAGTGGAGCATAACCATGCCCAATTAATTCGGGGTTTTGTAAATATCCAGAAGCCGCCACCACATAGTCTTTATCAATATTAATAGTAACATCAAAATCACCCCAGATTCCGTAAAACTCTCTACCTATATATGGGTTTGCGTGCCAGCCTTCATCATCGTATTGACAAAGTTTAGGGTACCACTGAGACATTGAAAAAGCAACATTATCTTCGCTGTTTTTTCCAGACCTTCTTATCATTGCAGGTGTCTGAACAAAAAACTCCATTTCTAGAACCGTACTCTCCCCAGCCTTAATTGGGTTAGCTAGCGCAACTTCTAAAATTGTTTCTTCAACCTTGAACTCAACAGCCACCCCGTCTTGAAGCATCCATTTTATTTGAACATCGCCCCAGTCTTTTTCGTGTAGCATTAGTATGTTTTTTGACATGGTTCTTGATTCATCCGTGGAATGTCTTGAGTTTTGTTCTAGGTCTGTACCAGGCTTAAAAGCATTGAAGTATAAATGGTAAAAAACTCTATCCAAATCATCAGGAGAATTATTAGTATAGACAAGCCTTTGAGTTCCTTTATAGGTGTGGCTTTCAACATCAACATCAATTACCATGTTGTAGCCTACTTCTTGTTGCCAGCGCCATTCATTTTCTTGAGAAACCCCAAATCCAAAGAAAAAAAGAAACAAAAAAAAGACTATGTTTTTCATAAATCCAAAAGGCTTAAAGTGTTTTTTAGTCTAATCCCACGCTCCGTTTGATAAACCAAACCAAGCTCTTCAAAAGCATCGTGCTCAAAAAACAAAAGTACATTATTCTCGTTACAGAAATTCAAGAAAGATTCCTTTTCCTTCAACGAAGTTAAAGGCCTAATATCATAGCCTGGAATGTAAGGAAGCGGGACATGCCCAGCCGTAGGCACAAGGTCTGCTGCAAAAGCAAATTTTTGACCTTTGTAATTTATTATTGGTATCATTTGTTTTTCCGTATGTCCGTCTACAAACAAAACCTGAAAACCAAGCCTTGTTTTAGTAAGATAACCACCAGAGTCTTTTTCTAAAAAACATAATTGACCAGACTCTTTTATTGGCATAATGTTTTCTTTTAAAAAAGAAGCAACCTCCCTTTTGTTTGGTTTTGTTGCCCACTCCCAATGAGGCTTATTACTCCAATAGTTTGCGTTTTTAAATGTTGTGTCATATGAGTTTTCACCAACCCTGATTATAGCACCACCACAGTGATCAAAATGTAAATGTGTAAGGAAAACATCTGTTATATCGTCTGGATGAAACCCACATTTTTTAATTGACGACTCAAGGGTTTCTTCTCCCCAGCGACAATAATAACTAAAGAACTTATCACTTTGTTTGTTTCCCATTCCTGTGTCGATAAGAGTTAAGCTGTCGCCATCTTCAATAAGAAGGCAGCGCGCAGCAACCTTAACCATGTTGTTGTTGTCAGCAGGGTTAGTTTTTTGCCAAAGAGATTTAGGAACAACCCCAAACATAGCCCCTCCATCAAGCATAAAGTTTCCAGCGATTATTGGGTGTAAATTCAAGTGAAATTATTATTTACTATTTTTATTAAATATAAAACAATATTTTGAAGAAATTAGAGAGAACATTATCATTGCCAGGCGCGATTGCAGTTAGTATAGGAGGAATGTTAAGCGGGATATTTGTGCTTCCTGGGCTGGCTGTTGGAATAACGGGATCATCGGTCTGGTTGGCTTTTTTAGCAGCAGCACTGTGTATATTACCCGCGGTCTTGTCTAAATCTGAGCTTGGTACAGCAATGCCAAAATCAGGAGGAACGTACGTTTATATTGAAAGAGCCTTCGGGCCGCTGTTTGGAACCATTGCAGGAATAGGCCTGTGGCTTTCACTTCTGTTAAAAAGCGCCTTTTCTTTAGTAGGCCTAAGCGCCTATCTATACGTTGTTGTAAACATAGATGAAGCATATACAAAAATCATTGCGTTGCTTGCTTTGCTATTAATATTTTTACTTAATGTTTTTGGTTTAAAAAAGGTAGAAAAAACACAACTTGCAATAGTCACAGCAAGCATTATATCTCTAGTTGTAATTATAGTCCTAGGCTTCAACTCCTTTGATTCAAAACTTACCGAGCCGGTCTTTTCAGAAGGAACAAACGGGTTTATCGCAGGAGTTGCTTTTTTATATATATCCTATGCAGGGGTAACAAAAATTGCCGCAATCGCAGGAGAGATTAAAAACCCAGCAAAAAACCTTCCTTTAACAATGATTATATCGTTGTTCTTAATTACAACGATATACTGCCTGGTTGCTTTAGCTCTTGTTGGTAATGTAGAAGCCTCGGTGCTGGCAACAGACATAAAACCAATTCACACCTTATTCCAAACCTTAGGTGGAGACACATTTGGTTTAATAGCCGGAGTTGTGGGGGCTCTAACACTTATGTCTATGGCAAACTCAGGAGTGCTGGCATCCTCCAGATTTCCATTTGCCATGTCTAAAGACGGCTTGTTACCAAGCTATTTGGCAGGTATTAACTCAAGGTTTATGACGCCTGTTTCAGCAATTCTTACGACATCAATACTTATTGCTTTAGCTATCATCTTTTTGGATGTTGTCAAGATTGCTAAACTCGCAAGTGCATTTAAGGTTTTGATGTTCATTTTCAACGAGCTTACGGTTATAGTTTTAAGGGAAACTAATGCGCAATGGTATAAACCAACTTTTAAGTCACCAATGTATCCGTATGTTCAGATTTTTGGAATTTTAAGCGGGATAGTACTTCTCGCATTCTTAGGGGTCATGCCTGTTGTTTCGGTTATTGGGGTTGTTATACTAGGCTTTTTGATCTTTTTAGTATACGGCAGCAAATCAGACAGAAGTGGAGTCGCCTCAAGCTATGGAATACTTTCTTTCTTTTTTAAAGATGCTTCAAAAATTAGAGAATATGCAGACGAAACAGACGCAGGTGTAGATGCGATCTCCACAAGCGCAGAGGTTGTTGTGCCCTTGCTGGGAGACGAGACGTCTCCGGAAACCTTGGTTGAAATGGCAGCAGCATTAAAAAGCACGAATGAGGTTCAGGCTTTTGATATAACAGAGGTTCCAAACCAAACAGACTCATCAGTATTTATGGAAGACTCTCCAGAGTCTACATCTTTAAAAAGAAGAATAAAACGGCTTGCCGGCTCAAAAGACCTTTTACTAGGTTTCGAGGCGGTGGTGACCTACGAGCTTTCCCAAACAATTAATAGGCTTAGCTCTCAAGACAGCTGTGAATGGCTGGTCATGGGTTGGGGGGCAAGACCCAACTCAGGAATATTTATAAGCAACCCAATCGGATGGCTGCTTGCCAACATCAACTCAAATCTAGCCTTGTTTAAAGACAATGGGGTTAGGTATATTGCAAAAGTAGTTTTAGCTCTTAGACCCGGCAGAAAGGACAAAAACTTTATTGGAATAGCAAACAATATTTGTAAGCATTACGGGGCAACACTTACTTTGCTTCATGTTGTCCCGGAAAGCACCACAACAACAGAAACTGTTAAACACAGGTCAGAAGAAAAGCTTAAGCAATCAAAAGTTTCAGCTAGTGTCGAAATCGTTAAAAGCGACAAGCCTGTTGATACGATTTCAGAAATTTCTGCTAGCTATGATTTGTTAATTCTTGGAACACCAGAAAAAGACAACTGGATTAAAGTCTTATTTGGAGGAGGAAAAGACAAATTTACCGAGAAAGCAGCCTGTTCTGTTTTAAGAATCACCCTCAAAGACTAACAAACTAATCATTTAGCTTTAAAACAGCCATAAATGCTTCTTGAGGAATTTCAACACTTCCGACCTGGCGCATTCTCTTTTTACCCTTTTTCTGATTTTCTAAAAGCTTTCTTTTTCTTGTGATATCTCCACCATAACACTTTGCGGTTACATCTTTCCTTACAGCCTTGATTGTTTCTCTAGCGATAATTTTGGTTCCAATAGCAGCTTGAATAGGAACATCAAATTGCTGCCTAGGAATCAATTCTTTAAGTTTCTCACAGATTTTTTTACCCATTCTATAGGCGTTGTCGGTGTGAATAAGAGCTGACAAAGCGTCAATGGGTTTTCCATTAAGAAGGATATCAACCCTAACAAGTTTAGATTGTTGGAGCCCTAAAGGAGAATAATCAAAAGAAGCATATCCTTTAGAAACAGTTTTTAGCCGATCATAAAAATCAAAAACTATTTCTGCCAAGGGCATGTCAAAAATTAGTTCAACCCTAGTTGTAGTTAAATAAGTTTGGCTTTTAATCACCCCTCTTTTTTCTATACACAAAGACATGACGTTGCCGATAAAATCTGACTTTGTAATAATCGAGGCTTTAATAAAAGGCTCTTCAACTCTGTCTAAAAATGAAGGGTCTGGCAAATCTGAAGGGTTGTTTACAAGGATAATATTGTCTGGTTGTTTTTTGGAGTAAGCATGATAAGAAACATTTGGAACAGTGGTAATTACAGTCATTCCAAACTCTCTTTCAAGCCTTTCTTGTACAATTTCCATATGAAGCATCCCAAGAAACCCACACCTAAAACCAAATCCAAGGGCAGCAGAGCTTTCTGGAACAAACACAAGCGAGGCATCATTTAGTTGTAGTTTTTCCATTGCCCCTCGTAGCTCCTCATAGTCTTCTGTATCAACAGGGTAAATGCCCGCAAAAACCATTGGCTTGACATCCTCAAAACCAGAAATTGCCCCCTCAGTTGGCTTTTCGAAATCTGTTATTGTGTCACCTACTTTAACTTCCTTAGCCTCCTTAATTCCAGTGATTAAATACCCAACATCTCCGGCAAATATTTCTTGTTTTGGGCTTTGCTTTAAATTAAGCGTTCCTACTTCATCAGCATTATAAGCTTTGTTGGTGGCTAAAAATTTTATTTTTTGATTCTTTTTAATTGAACCATCAATTACCCTAAAGTAAGTTTCAATTCCTCTAAAAGGATTGTAAACAGAATCAAAAATTAAAGCCTGTAATGGCTTTGAGGCATCTCCACTTGGACAAGGTACACGATCAAGAATGGCTTCAAGAATATTTTCAATTCCAAGGCCTGTTTTTGCGCTTGCTGGAATAACTTCTTCAGCATTGCAGCCAAGTAGGTCAACGATATCGTCTGTTACCTCTTGTGGGTTAGCACTTGGTAAATCTACTTTGTTTAATACAGGAATAATTTCAAGGTCATTTTCTAGAGCAAGATATAGGTTAGAAATTGTTTGAGCTTGTATGCTCTGCGCAGCATCTACAACAAGCAGCGCACCCTCGCAAGCTGCAATTGACCTCGAAACTTCATATGAAAAATCAACATGCCCAGGTGTGTCAATAAGATTTAACACAAAACCCTCTCCATTGTGGTTGTAATTCATTTGGATTGCATGGGACTTTATTGTAATGCCCCTTTCTCTCTCGAGATCCATGTCATCTAAAAGCTGATCCTGTTTTTCACGATCTGTAATTGCACCCGTAAATTCCAAAAGTCTATCAGCAAGGGTGCTTTTACCGTGATCAATATGGGCGATAATACAAAAATTTCTAATGTTTTTCATCAGCTAATACGAGAGAACAAAAATAAGTAAAAATTATCGTTAAAGGACTATATAAAAGACTTGGTTATCTTTGCACAAAGAAAGAGTTCAACTTGGCTAAAATAGGAGATATTGAATTAGGAGACTTTCCTTTGTTGCTTGCACCAATGGAAGATGTAAGCGATCCACCATTCAGGGCACTCTGTAAAGAGAATGGGGCTGATGTAGTTTACACAGAGTTTATTTCGTCTGAAGGGTTGATTAGGGATGCAGTAAAAAGTGTCATAAAGCTTGATATATACGAAAAAGAAAGACCTGTAGGAATACAAATTTTTGGCGCAAATTTAGACACAATGCTTCAGGCGGTTGACATAGTCGAAAAATCCAACCCTGATGTTATCGACATAAACTATGGCTGTCCCGTAAAAAAAGTAGTTTCTAAAGGCGCTGGTGCAGGAATTTTGAAAGACCTATGTTTAATGGAAAGCCTTACAAAGGCAATTGTTGAGAGAACAAGTCTCCCTGTAACGGTTAAGACAAGACTGGGGTGGGACCACGACTCGATAAAAATTGTGGAGGTCGCAGAGAGACTACAGGACGTTGGTTGTAAAGCTATTGCAATTCACGGAAGAACAAGAGCTCAAATGTATAAAGGAGATGCGGACTGGAGCTACATAGAAAAAGTGAAAAACAACCCTAGAATGCATATTCCAGTCTTTGCAAATGGTGATATAAACACACCTGAAAGAGCAATGTATGTCAGAGATGAGCTTGGTTTAGATGGAGCAATGATAGGGCGAGCTTCAATAGGAAATCCGTGGTTTTTTAATGAGGTTAAACACTACCTTGAAACAGGCCTGCATAAAGAACCTGCTTCTATAAAAGAAAGAGCTGCTGTTGCAAAACGTCACTTAGAAATGTCTGTTTCATGGAAGGGTGAAAGGCTGGGTGTTTATGAAACAAGAAGGCATTATTCAAATTATTTTAAGGGAATAGAAAACTTTAAGCCTTACAGACAAAAACTTGTAACAACCGAGACTTCAGGTGAACTGTATGAGATTCTTGATTCTATTTCTGAGAAATTTGCTCAATATTCTTTTTAACATAAAAAGAAACGAAGGTCGAGGCAACACAACCTAAAACACACACCGTAAACAGGACTGTTAAAAAGTTTTGAAGCTCGAACACAACAGGATACGCTAAAGAAGGGGTAATCATAAACAAAGCAAAAGTTTGCTGTAAGAAAATCAGTAAAACACCGATTACAAGTCCAATAATACTGCCAACAACCGAAATTAATCCGCCTTGATAAAAGAAAATTTTACTCACTTGCTTTTTTGTTAAGCCCAAAACTAAAAGTGTGTGGAGATTACCTTTTTTTTCTATAACCATCATCATCAAAGCACCAAACATATTAAATAAAGCAACAACAACTATTAATGAAAAAACCAAATAGATTGCCAACTGTTCAGTGTTAAGCATCTTATATATTGTTTTGTTCTGTTGCACCCTGGTTTCAATCAAAAACTGAGGCCCAAAAAAAGAAGAAAACTCTTCAGCAGAAAAACTATTTTGATATATCTCAATTGAACCCACATTTTTTGGACCCACATCAAAAAGATTTTTAACAAGACCAATATCTGCAAAAACAAGACTGTTATTTAATTCCTCGTTAAGAGTAAAAATTCCAGAAGCCATAACATTTATAGACTTTAAAACATCCCTTTTCGAAAATATCTGACCCTTGCCAGCCCTTGGAGCATAAAGCTTAATTGGGTTTACCGCATCAAAAGTGCTAATACCAAGATCATAAGCGGCGCCCAAACCAACAACAATTTCATTTCTTTCTAAATTAAACCAACGACCCTGATAAACCATTGAGTCAACACTTGTTTTAGGAAATTCTTGATCAACACCAAGAATAGTTACAACCCTAGTATTTTCATTCATTGAAAAGAGAGCCTTGTCTTCATATGTCAAACCATATGAAAGACCTTTATTTTCCAAAAAAGATCTTATTTCATCTGTAAACTCAAAAGACTTTCCCTTAACCGAGGTGATTTTTAACTCTGGTGAAACAAAGGAAATAAACTCAAGACTATAATCTCTCAGGCCACTAAAACCAGACAACACCACAAACATTGCAGCAGAACTGACAATTACACCAAGAATTGCGAGAATTGACATATAGTTAATAGCAGTATTCTTGCTTTTTGTAAAAAAGTATCTAATTGATATGTGCTTGGAAATACTCAAAAACTATTTTCTTAAGGGGTTATCAAGACCTTTTAAAGAGTCTTCAATCTTTTCAATATAGTCAAGTGAATCATCAAGAAAAAATAATAGCTCAGGTACTTTTCTAAGTTGTTTTTTTGCTTTTTGAGCAATCTCATGCCTTATTCTAGGCGACATTTTCAACACTTCATCCAAGATTTGTTTGGACATCTCGGATGGAAAGATGCTTAAAAAAACTTTTGCCAGCGAAAAATCTACAGTAACTGAAACCTTAGTCACAGACAAAAGAATTCCGTAATTTCCTTCTTTCTTAATCTTAGTTTGTAAAATTTCAGCAACATCCTTTTGAAGCAGTTTCGAAACCTTTTTTTGTCTAGTTGTTTCCATTTGATAAAATTAGAACATTTAGCTCGTTTAACTAAACAAATATAAAATTAAACTAAATTTGTATTGTGATTAAGAAAATTGAGCATATTGGAATTGCAGTTAAGGACCTAAAAAAATCTGAAGAACTGTTTAAAAAACTTTTAGGTGAAAAACCATACAAAACGGAGGAGGTTAAGTCTGAAGGTGTTGTCACTTCTTTTTTTAAAGTAGCAGATCAAAAAGTAGAATTGCTTCACGCTGCTTCTGAAGATTCATCTATTTCAAAGTTCATCGAAAAACGCAATGAAGGCATACATCATTTAGCATTTCATGTAGACAACGTAGAAAAAGAAGTAGAAAGGCTTCAGGGCTTAGGCTTTGAATTTATTTCACCTATTCCAAAAAAAGGAGCAGATAATAAGATGATTGTCTTCCTGCACCCAAGAACAACTAATGGGGTTCTTATTGAGCTCTGTGAAGAAGTTTAAGATGTTTTGTCATTAACAAAACATTCGTTAATATTGCACACTATTTGGTCCTATAGCTCAGTTGGTTAGAGTAG
>TARA_B100001175_G_scaffold29337_1_pt1 | contig 16466 bp, 11 predicted proteins | sample TARA_B100001175 | Tara Oceans TARA_B100001175
TTAGCTGCTAAGGTAATGGCTGGAAACAAATTGAAAGATCTCAATTTCACAAAAGAAATAATTCCTAGTTACTGGGCAGTAAAGGAATCGGTATTTCCATTTAATCGATTCCAAGGACAAGACATACTTTTATCTCCAGAAATGAAATCTACTGGAGAAGTTATGGGACTTGATGCCGATCTTGGGGCAGCATACGCAAAATCTCAGATGGCTGCAGGTGCAGCACTTCCTTTAGAGGGTCAAGTGTTTATTAGTGTAAGTGACACGCATAAAAATTCTGCTATAGAATTGGCGAAACGATTTATCGATTTAGATTTCGAAATAATATCTACTAGCGGGACAGCAAAAATTCTTAAAAGTGCAGGAGTTAAAGTTGAGAGTATTCATAAGATCTCTGAGGGCAGACCTAATGCAGTCGACCTTCTTAAAAACAATGAAATTCAATTAGTTATAAACACACCCTCCGGACAGATTCCTCGAGAAGATGAAATCAAAATTAGAACAACTGCTGTTTACACCAATACTCCTATAATAACCACTATCGGTAGTGCTATGGCAGCTTTAGATGGTATAGCAGCTCTTAAAAACAAGGGATATAGTGTAAAACCTCTACAGGAATTTCTATAACATTTATTCTTTTTTAAATCACTATTGCTACAATGACTTATACGTTTTACCACGGGTGTGAAAAATTTATTATTTAAACATTAGAAAAACTATAAAGTTGACCCGTTTAGGTAAGCCTTATAATTTTTCTTTAGCCAAAATTAGGCCTTAACAAGATATATTATGAATTCAAAAGCAATAAAATGGCTCGCAACTTTACTCGGTTGTCTAAGTCTTATTTTTGTAATTAGCGCAATTGCTGCGCCTGTCAACGAAAAGTGCCCACTAAGCGGCAATGCGATTAGTAAAGATGCCACCTACTCTGTAGGTTTCTGTTGCGGAAATTGCCAAGGGAAATTCAGTAGCGATCCAGCGAAAAGTATCGCAAAGGTAAAAGCTGCTCCAATCAATAACGAATGCCCTTTCAGCGGAGAAGCTATAAAAGCAACAGCCACCTACAAAGGTGATCTCATCGGCTTTTGCTGCAATAATTGCAAAGGTAAATTTGAAAAAGATGCAGCTAACCTTATTAAGAAAGTTAAAGTTGCTCGCACAACTGTAAACGATAAATGTCCTCTTAGTGGAAAAGCAATTAATCCAAAAAAGACCTATACGGTTGGATTTTGCTGTAACAACTGCTCTGGTAAATTCAAGAAGGATCCTGTTAAGAATATTGCTAAAGTTAAATAAGTTCTTAGCAAGTTTAATCTAATTAATTACTGCCTTCTTTTTGGAGGCAGTTTTTTTTTGATTTAATTAAAATCAGAGGATCTAAAAAAAATAATCTGTTTTAAGAGTCTGAATTTTATCTAGTAACTCCTCGACTACTATTCTCAACAAACTTTATAAAATGTTGCACCTCTGGCAATGCTGGCAACTCAGATCGTATAGCTTCGATTGCACTACTCGCAGATAACCCTTTACGAAAATATAATCTGTGCAATCGACTAATAGCCTCCCTACTCTCTTCGGTAACCTTATTTCGCTCTAATCCAATCTTGTTCGGCATTCGAGTTCTAGCAGGATTACCGTCAACCATCATATAGGGAGCTATATCACTAACAATTTTTGAGCAGCCACCAATAATTGACATTTTCCCTAATCTACAAAATTGGTGCACAGCCGCCAACCCCCCTACAATAGCATAATCTTCTACTATAACGTGACCTGCTAAAGTTCCATTATTAGACATAATAACATGATTCCCCAACTCAACGTTGTGAGCAATATGACAATAGGCAAGAATATAGTTATTAGAACCAATTAATGTAGCCTCTCCGTCACTAGTGCCACTGTGCACAGTAACATTTTCTCGAAATGTATTATGATCACCAATGCGCGTCCAAGTTACCCCTCCCCTCCACTTTAGATCTTGAGTCTTTAGTCCAACTGACGCAAATGGGAAAAATTCATTGCCAACTCCTATATCAGTGTGGCCATCAATCACAACATGCGAATGCAATCGATTACCTTGGTTAAGAGTCACATGCTCACCGATAACACAGTAAGGACCAATAGAACAATCATCGCCAATGCTTGCTTGAGGGTGAATGATTGCACTTGGATGAATCTCTGACATTTAATGTTCTTTAATTTTGATCGACTAAAGCAAAAGTAATCTCAGCTTCACTAACCATTTGCTGTCCAACCGTACACTTTGCTTTTGCTTTTCCTATTTTAGTCCCTGCCTTGATTAATTCGATATCAATTTGCAAAACATCCCCAGGCTGGACCGGCTTACGCCACTTCACTTTGTCTGCAGCCATAAAATAAGCAATTTTCCCGGCGTTACCAGCCTTCTTCAACATTAATATTCCTGCAACTTGAGCCATCGCCTCAAGTTGTAATACCCCCGGCATTACAGGATGACCTGGAAAATGTCCCTGAAAAAAAGGCTCATTTATAGTGACATTCTTTTCTGCAGTTATCTCATTTCCTTCAATTCGAGTTACACGATCCACCATCAAAAAAGGATAGCGGTGCGGTAAAATTTGCATAATTTTTTCAGAGTCCATTGGTAGTATAGTTAAATCGCTCATATTAAATAGATTAGATTTTTTTAAACAAATACTTAGTCAAAGTCATTTGAACAAAAGTAAATATGGTAGAAATAAATATCATTTGACTAGCAAGTCTTTTCAGTTTTTTGGAGAATAAGTTTAGCTAATTCACAGTTTGCGGCATGTCCCGGTTTAATCGCTACTATATGGCATTTTAACGGCCGCCCAACAAGACTAAGGTCACCGATAATATCTAAAATTTTATGACGCACAAATTCCTCACGATATCTCATAGGTTCGGTAGTCAAAACCGCATCTTCTCTAATCACAATTGCATTCTCAAGACTTCCTCCTCGAATTAAACCATTTTTTATCAAGAATTCAATTTCCTCATAAAAACAAAAAGTTCGAGCATGTGAAATTTCTTTTTCCCAAGACTTAACCGTCAAATCTATACTAAAGAACTGAGTGAATCGGCCCGCATTGTCAGAACTTGTGCAGGAGATTTTAAATCCGTCGTAAGGCAAAGCGCTCATCATAGTATCTCCAAGCAAATATTCGATTGTATCTGTTATTGCCACAGGCTCAACTTTCTCAACCTGCTTTTCTATACCTGCCTCTTCAATCATTCTACAAAACTGCCGCGAACTTCCGTCAGCGATAGGAGGTTCATTTGAATCAATCTCAATAATAGCATTATTGATTCCAAACCCTGCTAGCGAGGCAAGAACATGCTCAACAGTCTGAACTTTAACTTTTCCATTTGCTAAGGTTGTAGAGCGAGAGGTATCTGTAACATATTTAACTTGAGCTGGAATTTCAAAACGGCTTTCAAGATCTACACGACGAAAGATAATACCCGTGTTAACTGGCGCAGGTAATAATGTCATTGATACCTCATTACCACTGTGCAATCCGATCCCGGAATAGCTGACTAGTTTAGCTAAGGTTTGCTGCTGTAACACGGAAGGCATTAAATAACGCAGTGACGACTATTGGCAAGGTCAACGCTCCTTAATTGTCTGGACTCTCTTCAATAGAAACTTCTAAACCAGGGGCTCCGGGGCGCTGGAGGTTATATATTGTTATAGCCTGTGCAGCATTGTCGGCAGCAGGATTAGCTCGGCGAGCGTTGGAAACCGCAATATCCCGGGCGTTATCATCTGGACGATATTTTTCATGCAAAAGCCTGTGCTTGGATGCCAAATCCTGATTATCTAACTGAGCATAAATAAGAGATAAATTATAATGCGCAGTCAGATTTTCAGAATCAAACGTTAATGTTTCTTTAAATCGCTTTATTGCTCGACTAAGAAAATCATTTCGCTTGGTCTCATTGACACGCTCTAATTTGGACCGCTCAAATAAAGTTTGACCAAGTGCATTTAATAATACGTAGTCCTGCGAAAAGTCAAAACCTCGATCGATCTGCTCCTGAGAGCGATCTTCGATTAGACTTCGAAAGTTTTCTATTGACTCATCTAGAAATCCATTTTGCTTGTTAACGATACCATTAAACCAAGTGATCGTCCAAGGAGGCGCCGGTATTTTAGCTTTTGCAGCTCTAGCAAGTGCCTCGACGGCATCCTCTAAGCGGCCTTCCTTAACATATACACGGGCCAAATTGAGCGCTCCACTACCATAACCAAGCTCTTCAACTTTCTTGAATGCATCCTCAGCTTGAATCAATTCTCCTTTTTCACTTCCTTTGTCTCCTTTGAGTAATAATCCTATACCGTAGTCGTTCCATCTCTGCCATTCAGGTTTGTCAGGCACTTGGCCAATTGCTGGATTACCATCAACAGGAAATGTCACTTTGTCACTCGACATTAAAGTGATTGGAAGATCGTTTTCTGACTTATTAGGGTAAACATAACTCATGTATTTCGCATCAAACTTTCGGTACTGTAATTTGACAGAAACATTGATTTTTTCTTGAGCATCTTGCGGAACTTTAAATCGATAGTGAACGACCTGACCAGAACCTGGAGGCATTTGGTTATTATATAATGGAGTGAAAATATCCTCAGCGTTACGACGATCAATCCTATTACCATCCTTATCTAACATATAAACATTAATAAAATGTGACCAAGGATCAACCTCTAGACCATTTCCTAAACCTCCACTACGCCCGATAGTCTTTCCACTATTCTCTAATTCAACATCTAGCCATATTTCATTTGAGTCAACCGTACCTTGTGAGAACAAATGGCCGACCTTCATTGTTCGAACAACAACCTCAAGCAAATATTCTTTTCCAGACTTAAGGCTAGGTATCTTTGGCCTAATTGGTGCAATCAACTTTCCATCAACTTTTCCTTCTTCCTTAATACCAAATATTTCCACAACTACAGAGTCCTTCAAAAAATCTTGATGGGCTTTGACTATATCAGGCTTATTTCGAATATGTGCAATTGCTGTATTAGCTCCATGAAAAAGATGATCATGAACCTGCAACCCGTTATCTTTACCACTAAAAAAGTCCGCTCCAAAATCATTAGAATCTTTCAAAGGCATATGACATTGATTGCAATCTCCAACGGCTTTGGGTGGGTAATAAAAACTGCGAACCCCATGACCGGAAACCCCACTTAAATGATAATTATCGTAATGATTCTGCCCCCGCAACCATTCTTTATAATGATTTAATTCAAACGGCAAACTCACCTTATGACAGGTGGAACAAAACTCCGGAGTCTTATGGAGCTCCTTTAGGAAAGTCTTTTTATGAAATTCCGGCTTAGCCTTTACCATCTGGCGATTAATAAACTTTAAGATCGAGTTATCGCTTTTTGAAAAAGGATAATGAACCGGTTCCTCTATAGTGTAATCAGCATTTCCTTTAGTCGAATTAACGTGAGTAATAGCATGACAAACAGTACAGGTAATTCCAGCATGTGCGGTTGGATGATTTCGCGTATCAAACTTAGGATCATCAAAAGCACCACTAAAAAATGGAACTGGATCATGACAACCAGCACACCAACGTGAAGCATTCACATTTCCATCACGTTCAAGAAGCTTTTCCCGAGTTTCTGATATACTAAAATGATAAGGCTCATTATTGAACGAACTAAAATGATGAACACTATGAAACCATCCCTCATAAACGTCGGGATGACACTCTTGGCAATATTTATCCATCATTAATGTGTCAGCTGGAATAAAATTACCAGAAGCTGTTCTTGCCAAAGAAGGTTCAAAGTATTTTGCACCCTCTTTAGGCCCAACAACATTCCAATTTCTGGGGTCTTGTGTATGCAAAGCAACTAGTGCAACTACTACTACACCAAATGAAACCGCCCAACTTACTCCAGTCTTCCACTTTATCTTAGGCCCAGCTAATCGATGCAAAATATAAAGCCAAACTGCTAATAAAGGCGAAATCACATGTGCCCAATACATCCAATCCCTCAGATTCGGGTTTTTAATTTCAAAACCATCAACCCTCATTAACGCTAGACCACTTAATAATAAAATAATACTTATCGAAAAAAGCGCATAACCGACTGAAGCAGCACGTTTATTTGGCCGATTCCAAGCATTTTTAATATGAAAAATCCCAAAAAATATGACTGGTAAAATAATTAATAGCCCCAGAACTAAATGCCCCAAGAACATCAACTGGTAAAAATAATTTTGATATGTCTCCCCCCGAGACCACTCAAGAAATGTAATACTGGAAAGATAAGCAGAATTAGCCCCTAGCAAGGCAAATAAAACAAATATAACGAATAGCACAATCCGTAAACGCGGACCAACTGCACGAACATATTTTCTTTTGAGCGGGGTTTTTTTCTCCGAATCCATTAAGCAAAACTCACATCAAATAGCGGACAGAAAATTAATATAACTCTTATCACATCAAATTTGCAACAATACTTAACTGTATGACAGTAAAGACTTCAAAGTGTCATCACATTGAAGATCTTAGTTTTAATCTATATCGACCATCAATTCTTGCTACACGAGCCTCGTCACGAAATACTTTTGATAACTTTTGGCTTGTAAGCATTTTTCTTATTGGCCCGCTATCAAAGACTCGTCCATCAAGTAATAATAATGCATGAGTATAAATGGGGGTAATCTCTTCTATATGATGAGTTACATAAATAAACGTAGGAGTATTTTTTGCTCGGCCTAGATCGTCTATAAATTTTAAGAAATTTTCACGAGCTGCAGGATCGAGGCCTGCACAGGGTTCGTCTAGGAGCAATAAACTAGGATTAGCCATAAGCGATCGAGCAATTAAAACTCGCTGTCGCTCGCCTTGCGATAAGACTGACCAAAGGCGATCTGCTAAATAACTGCAACGAATACGGCGCAATATCTTTTTTGCCTCTTTGCAGTCGGATGGTTTAGGTCGACCCCAAAGATCAATCATTCCGTACTTACCAGTAATCACAGAAATCAATGCTGGTTCATCTTCCGCCATCATTTGACGGAGACTAGAACTAACTAGTCCTATTTTTTTTCGAAGTGTCGGCCAATGAGCTTGTCCGTAGCGTTGACTCAGTAAATCAATTTCTCCTTTAGTTGGAGAGAAGTATCCGGTTATAGCGCTAAGTAATGTAGTCTTACCGGAACCATTCCCTCCTAGCACGACCCAATGCTCACCTTGGTTAACTTGCCAATTAATGCTTTTTAAAATTACTTTTTGATCTCGCTGTATTGTGAGATTAGACAACTTTATAATTGGGTTGTCAGACTTCATCATAGAAAATTAGATTTCCGAGATTGCATCATTAACACCATCCCAAAAAATAATACGTGCCTGCAATGCCTTTTGAGCAGCTTCCAGCGCTTCTTCTATTAACTTGAAATTTTCATAACAAAGGCAAGACAACATTTGCATTGCCATCGGTCCATGAGACTCCTCATCGAGTTGAGTATGCCGATTTAAATAATAATGGAATAATGGAGCCTCTGCCTCCATAATTTTAATGTCTTTAAGAAGTGATTTGAACATTCTCGGGACAATATCCTCACGTCCAAGCGCAAATGCAGCGGCAACACAATGTGCTTGTCCTCCTTCAATAACCTCGAAGGTTGAATGCATAAATTCCCTTGCAGGCTCAGGAACCTCTTCTCTTTCCAATGCCTTACTCAAACCGTTTGATACAACACAAGAGATGAAATTATTAATACCACTAGAGTCTGCTCCTAACTCCTTCATTGATTTTCGATACATATCGAAATGGCTAATGTATTGATATTCGCTATTATGAAGCGCCTTATCAGACTCCTCTTCTGTAACTATCTCATTAATAAAACGACGTATGTCAGCATTCCCATCTGGCAACCAAGGCGAACCATGAGGTGCAAAATTATTCTGTAAATTTTTAAGCAGCGACATGAAATCCCATACCGGATACACATGGTGCTCCATAAAAACCCGCAAACGAGGCAATGTCGTTACTGATCGGAAAACTGGATGCTTAAACAACTTTTCACGAAGGGGATCTAGGGAAGACGAATCAAATGTACTACTCATCAAATAAACAAAATATACAGTTCTACAGTCGACTAATCAAATGTTCACTTTACTAACATATTACCCTCTAATAGTTGCATTTAGATCATTACTCAATTGATCAATGACTTTTTTATGAATGGCATCAATTTGCTTATCTTTCAAGGTACTATCATCAGATCGATAGTGGAATGCATATGCAACGCTCTTATTACCATCTTCAACACCTTCTCCTCGATAAACATCGAACAATTCTACCTCTTTAAGATATTTTGGCTTTGCCTTACTAGCACAGGCCAAAACTGAATCATGAGTAACATCTTCAGCAACAATCATTGCAACATCTCGGCGTGTTCCAGGGAACTCAGGTAAAGACTTAAAACTACGCTTCGTTGTACGGCGTTTAAGCACTATATCCAAGTCTAATTCAGCTAAAAAAACAGGGTTCTTTAAATCATAACGACGTGAAATTAAAGGAGACAATTGCCCTAAAGTTCCAACAGCTATATTCCCAATGCGAACACTACCTGACTCAACAAAAAAATCTCCTGAAGAACCCTCACGAATGTATCCTACTCCACGCATGCCAAATTGATCAGCAAACTCTTCAATAATCCCCTTCAAATCAGTAAACTCATTGATATCATCTCTATTTTCTCCTTCATGAAATGGAAGAAACCTTCGCCCAGTTAAGGCAATCCCTAGACGCCACCCTTCTACTGGTGATCCACCCTCTTCACGGAAAACTCGACCAATTTCAAACATTCCTAAATCGGGCACTTCATGGTTCGCATTATGTTTTAGGACATTAATCAAGCCAGGCAATAAACTTGTTCGCAACTTATCCTGTTCGCTACTAAGCGGATACTCCAATCCGATCTGATTAATTTCAAGCAACTCCAGAACCTTACCTGAAACAAGCGTCTGAGTTTGTGCTTCATACAAACCGAAGCCGATTAAAATGGAGCGAATCTCTTCAAAGGCGTCGTGAGTCTTGTCGAACGAGTGAGATCCAACACAACCACGCGGAGGGGTAGATGGCACTTTATCAACACCAAAAATCCTAATAACTTCTTCAATCAAATCAACCTCTCGCTTCAAATCAACCCTAGCAGTCGGAATTCGAAATAATGCGGAGGTATCTCCATTTCGTGAAATCACTTCAAGTCCAAGTCCTGTTAAATTGACAACCTGCTGATCTGCATCAATAGAAATCCCTAACAATTGATCAGTTTTACCAAAACGCAAAGAAATCTCATTCGGCTGAACCGGCTCTGGATAAGCATCGATATTTCCCTTAACTAAAAGGCCTCCTGCTGTATCAATGATTAATTGCGCTGCCCGTCGACTAACCAAATCACAACAGTTAGGATCACATCCACGCTCAAAACGATATGAAGCATCAGTACTTATTGCCAACTTCTTAGCGGTAGCACGAATATTTTTAGGGTTAAAATAAGCACACTCAATTAATACATCTTCAGTCTCAACACCAATTTCACTGTTTAAGCCGCCCATAATTCCAGCCAAAGCTACACCCCTTGTTTGATCTGCTATTAGCAAATCACTACTTGCTAAATTATGCTCTTTCTCATCTAGTGTTGTGAACTTCTCTTCTTCTGCAGCACTTCTGACTACAATAATTGGTTTTTCAGCCTCCTCTTTTTTTTCAAGCAAATTGAAATCAAAAGCATGTAAAGGCTGTCCAGTTTCCAACATAACAAAATTAGTCACGTCGACAACATTGTTAATACTACGAACACCGACCATTTCAAGTTTGTTACGAAGCCAATCCGGACTTGGGCCAACCTGAACACCTCGTAATATTCGAGCATTGTATCGTGGACATTGTTCAGTATTATCAAGCAAAACATCAAAAACATCCGAAGCCTCCTCATCGTTAGTGGGCAGCTCAGGTATTTGCGGCATACGAAGAGGATTGCCAGTTAAAGCGCTCAATTCACGAGCAATCCCAATAACACTATTCCAATCGGGCCTATTTGGAGTCACTTCTAAATCGTAAACCACATCATCACCAGTTCGGCCAAGATGCTCAGCAAAAGGCTGACCAACCTTAGAATTTTCAGAAAGAATAAGTAGTCCACTAGCATCATCAGCAATTCCAAGCTCTTTGCCAGAACACATCATACCGCAGGACTCTACTCCGCGAATTTTGCCAACTTTGATCTTGAAAGGTTTCTCACCTGGTTCAACAGGCATTTCACAGCCGGGTAATGCTAAAGGCACCTTGCTACCTATATCAAAATTTGTTGCCCCACAAACAATCTGCCGCACCTCTTTTCCATCATTTACTTTACATAAAGACAATCTATCAGCATCTGGATGCTGCTCTTTTTCCAATACCTCAGCGACAACAATACCATCAAACCCACCAGATACTTTCTCAACGCTTTCAACCTCTAATCCGACCATGGTCAATAGCTCTGTAAGCTCATCAGGGGACGCATCAAAGTCGACATATTCTCTCAACCAATTGTAGGTAACTTTCATTTACTCAGGAAAACCGGGAAAAACCGGGAAAAACAAAACTAAACCAAAATCAGCAAAATGCGATTGAATTTTTAATAAGATCATAACCAAAAATTCTTTGCCACAACTATGTAGAGATGAAACACTTCGTCCCCATGATTTTAGGAAAAACAATTCAATCTTTTCGGAAACAAGCCGGACTGCTTTTTACTATCGTCATAAGTTTACAGCCTATTACTGCCAAGCAGGCTGAATCCGAAGAAAAAAAATTACCCGAAGGACATTCTTTTCACGGGGAAGCTTTTAACGAAGGACCACGCCAAAAAGCATATCTCATGAAAGGCATGGGACGTGTTCGCTTTCCTATCACAACAAACAAACAAGAAGCGCAATTATTTTTTACGCAAGGGGTCTCGCAATTGCATGGATTTTGGTACTTTGAAGCTGAACGCAGTTTTAGGCAGGCGGCTATGCTTGATCCTGATTGTGCAATGGCATATTGGGGCATGGCGGTTGCAAACCGTAATAATTCTGAACGCGCAAAAAAATTTATCACCGCCGCAAAAGAACGTCGTAAAAACACAAGTAAAAGGGAAAGACTTTGGATAGACTCTGAAGTCAATTATTGGGCTGATACAAAAAAGAAAGAAAAAGATCGGAGGCGTAAAATGGTTCGTGACCTTGAATCTATTATTTTCGATTTTCCAGAAGACATTGAAGCAAAAGCATTTCTAGCAGTTTGGCTATGGCAGAGCTCACATAAAGGACTTACCATCAGTAGTCACATGACAATTAATATGTTAATTGAAGATGTTCTGGATATTGAACCCATGCATCCATGCCATCACTATCGAATACATCTTTGGGATAGTGAAAAACCAGAAAGAGCTATTCTCTCAGCCGCCAATTGCGGCCAAGCCTCTCCTGGAATAGCACACATGTGGCATATGCCTGGGCATATTTATTCTAAACTTAAGCGCTATCAGGATGCTGTTTGGCAGCAGGAAGCAAGCGCTCGTGTAGATCACTCACACATGATTCGAGATCTTATTTTACCTGATCAAATTCACAACTTTGCTCATAATAATGAATGGCTCATACGTAATCTCAATTTTCTTGGACGCATAAATGATGCAGTAGCGCTTGCTAAGAACATGATTGAATTACCTCGCCATCCAAAGATTAACACTTTAGCTAAACCCGATTCCCCAACCGAGTACGGAAAACGAGGCAGCGCCAGATATGGCCGTTCACGATTAATTGAAACTTTATTAAGATACGAAATGTGGGAGGAAATAATTCAACTCTCACAAACAGTTTATCTTGCTGATACGACTATTCCAGAAGAACAAGCCAAGCGTTTGGCCGCTCTAGGAGCTGCACATTATTCGCTTGGACAAGAAGATAAAGGGTCCGAAGCATTAAAAGAGATAGAAAATATTAGCATCAAACTTAAACAACTTAAACTCGAAGCTAGCGCAAAAGCAGAAGAAAAAGCACGAGCTGAAAAGAAAAGCGATAACGATATTAATAAGGCTATGGTTGAAGCAATGAACAAATTCAACAATCGCTTTAAAACTATTAATCAATATAAAGCCGAACTTCTTGTATATGATTCTATTCACAATAAGGATGAAGATACTTTTAAAAATCAGCTTAAAAAAGCAACTCGTATTGCTCGTGAACGAAAAGCCCAACTTCAATTAAAAATTGGTAATGAAAAGGAGGCACTAAAGCTTGCTAGCGAATCAGCTAAATCCGCCAAAGAAGTGCAACCGTTAGCTAATTATGCAGATTTACTCTGGAAGGCTGGAAAAGAAAAAGAAGCGATAGAGCAGTTCAAATCACTGCGAAAGATTTCTGGAAATATAGATATCGAACATGCTCTTTTTCAAAGGCTAAACCCAATAGCACAAAAACTTAAACTACCTGAAGATTGGCGTGTTCAAAATAAATCTTCAAACGATGTTGGAGAACGCCCATCGCTAGACTTGCTTGGCCCATTCCGTTGGTCTCCTTCACTGGCTCCGCATTGGTCTCTTACTGACGGGCAAGGAAAAAAACACTCTCTAACTGACTACACAGGCAGGCCCGTTATAGTTGTTTTTTATCTAGGTAAAGGTTGTGTTCATTGCATCGAACAACTAAGTGCATTTGCACCTGAAGTTGATTCTTTCAAGCAAGCCGGAATCGATCTTATTGCTATAAGCACAGATAACATTGGAGGCCTGCGTGAAACGTTTCAATTGAATAAAGACAAACCATTCCCCTTTCCTCTTGTTTCTGACACCTCATTAAAAGTTTTTAAAAAGTATAAAGCATACGACGATTTTGAGAAAAAACCACTGCACGGAACATTCCTTATAGACCGCGGCGGCCACATAAGATGGCAAGATATTAGCTTTGAGCCCTTCACCGAGCTACAATTCTTAATAAAGGAATCAAAACGACTCCTAGCTCAGGAACCTCCTCAAGTCACTAGGCGCTAATCATTATTGGATTTATTTTCAAGAATTTTTTTAGCTGCCTCACGTACAGACTGAATTAGTTCAGGCGGTTTGATGACTTTTGCATTTCCGCACCAATTCATAACCCATCGCTGAACTTCTGTTAAACTATTCAAACGCATTGTTAACTCTACTCCTCCGTCTACCATCTCACGCTGAGTCTGAGTTTGATGCCAATTTTTTTCACGAATATAATCTGCCACTAGCTCATTAAATTGAATTACAACCTCCTGCTCCTTATCACCTGTTACTACAGCAAAACTTCCCCGTAAACGCTGCTCGAGTGAAAATTTTTTAGGAGGCTCAAAGAAAACACCTGTCTCTTTAAAGTCTTTAATTCTAGCCGGAGAGAATGTTCGTATATCACCACGTAAATGACAGTGCGCAAACAGAAACCATTCACCATTAACATTGGCAAGGTGATAGGGATCTACCACTCTTAATTCAGCTTCAGTTGCAGCAGGCTTACGATAGTTAAATTGTAATTGTCGATTGCTAGCAGCAGCTTTCGCAAGAGCGTCAATAACTTCGAGGTTTAAAATCGGTTCAGCACTCCTCCGAAACGAAATGCTTTGATCAAATTCATCTAGATTAAAAGATATAGTATCTGTTAATCCATCAGCAATTTTTCTAAAAGCACTCATTAAAGGTTTTTCAAAGTTTGTTCCTTTGTACTGTTGCATTGCTTTTTCAGAAACAAGCATCGCAAATAATTCTCCTTCAGTAATATTAACTGTAGGGAATTGGCCAACCTCTTCAGTATAATGGTAACCATTGTAAGCTGGTTCGAATTCAACTGGTAAATTCATACGATCCCGCATAAATGCAATATCACGATAAATTGTCTTTGTTGTAACTTCCAATTCACGAGACAAGCGAGATGCATTAGGATGAAGTCCTCTTTTCAAAAGATTGTGAACCTTTAACATTCTTTCGATAGGAGGACGCGCTGCCTGCTTAGCCGAATCTTTGCGAAGCATTTCCATGAAGAAACAAAAAATAAGCTAAGTATCAACAAGCATCCAGCAAAAGTAGGAAACAAAAAAACGAGCCTAATTAGGCCCGTTATAAAAATATAAAATTTATGCCCTACTTCAGTGTAGACAAAAACTCTTCGTTAGTTTTGAACTTAGTCAAAGCCTGTTTAATAGTCTCCATTGCATCAATTGGATTCATGTCCATCATAGTTCTGCGAAGTTTATGAACCGCATCCAAATGATGAGGAGGGAATAATTTTTCCTCTTTTCGAGTCCCACTCTTAGGAATATCAATAGCCGGGTATATACGACGTTCTGATAGCTTACGATCAAGAACAAGCTCCATATTACCAGTACCCTTAAATTCTTGAAAAATAAGTTCATCCATTCTCGAGCCAGTATCTATCAATGCTGTAGCAATGATTGTTAGCGATCCAGACTCTTCAGTTTTACGAGCAGAGGCAAAAATTTTCCTAGGAATTTCTAATGCTCGCGCATCAACACCCCCAGTCATCGTTCGCCCGGAACCCCCATGTACAGAATTATAAGCACGAGCTACACGAGTAATAGAATCGAGTAAAACAAATACATCCTTACCGGCCTCCACTAATCGTCGACAACGATCAATAACAAGACGAGAAAGACGAACGTGCGTTTCTAAGTCCTGATCGTTGGAAGAAGCAATAACTTCTGCATCTACTGATCGAGTGAAATCCGTCACCTCTTCAGGCCTTTCGTCAATTAACAAAACAATAGCATGAACCTCAGGATGATTAGTAGTTACTGCATTAGCAATTTGCTTAAGAATAGTTGTTTTACCAGTCCGAGGAGGAGCAACAATTAAACCTCGAGTCCCCTTTCCAATCGGCGTTACCAAATCAATAATTCGGGTCTCAAGAATATCTGGTGTAGTTTCTAGCTTGAACTTTTCTATTGGATCAATGGTAGTAAGATTCTCAAATCGCATTACACCACTATATTCTTCAAAAGGTATACCGTTGACGGTAATAACCTCTTTGAGCTGTGGACTAGTGCCTCGATGAGGAGGCTGCAATTTACCCTCAATAAATGCACCTTCACGAATACCGTTGCGCTTAATGGTATCAGGTGTCACAAAAATATCAGAAGGTTTAGGCTGATAATTATGATCTTCCGAACGAAGGAAGCCAAAACCCTTATCAGAAATTTCTAAAAAACCAGAACCAGTTTCAGGAACTTTAATCTGTGGTTTTTTCCGTCTAGGCCGCCTATTATTATTGTAATGAGCCATTATTGTTATAATTGAGATTGAATAAATTCAGGAATTCTTAAAGTCAAACGTACTAAGAGAACACCGAGAATCAAACTAAAAGGGCGAATGTCTGGAATGACGATAAAAACCCTCCCGCGGAAGAAGCCCGCTAAGAGAAAGATTCTATCAGGCGTCTAAAAATGCAAACTCTTTTTAATTAAATCTTATTTAGCTAACTCTCCAGCAATTAATTTTATTTGTTTTAAATCTAATTTTCCAGTTCCAAGATAGGGAAGAGTGTCCACCTTGAAAAACAGATTACTGCGAGGCTTCCAAATATTTGGTAAATCGGTAGTAATAAGCTTTTCATTAATAACCTCAATCACTTCCGCTTCAATATTCTGATATAAAACAACTAACCTTTCCCCCTTCTTTTCATCAGGAACACCCGTTACAACAAATGTCTGTTCTGTTAAATCACCTAACTCATGCAACTTTTCCTCCACCTTAATATGTGGGACCATCTCGCCTCCTATCTTACTAAAACGACTTAAACGATCTGTTATTTTGAGAAATCCGTCCTCATCCATCGCCGCTATGTCGCCTGTAGTATACCAGCCTTCATTGAGAACCTCAGCAGTTTTCTCTTCTTGGCCAAGGTATCCTTGCATGACGTTAGGCCCCTTCACCAATAACAAACCAGGCTCACCATTCTCCATAGGTTCCTCGTTATCAGGATCAACAATGCGAGCAACAATTCCGGGTAGAGGGTGCCCTATACTACCTCTTTTTCCACCAACCTGCCTAAAACCAGCCGAACGATAATCCCATGTATTAATTGTGACAACCGGAGATGTCTCTGTGGTTCCATAACCTTCCATGGGCCGCAAACCAAACTTATCTTCAAATGAAGCAGCCAAACGCTCTGGTAATTTTTCTGCTCCCACTAATGCAAATTGCACACTTCCAAACTGCTCAGGAGTACACGATCGCATGTAAATTTGTAGAAAAGTAGGGGTGGCAAGGAGAAATGTGACGTTGTACTTTGAAATCAGCGCTCCGATGCCTCTCCCATCAACTGGATTAGGATGATATACCGCACCAGAACCTAGAATTCCTGGTAACCATAGTGTTCCAGTAAAACCAAATGAATGGAAGAATGGTAAAATTCCTAATATA
>TARA_B100001175_G_scaffold117793_1_pt1 | contig 16365 bp, 17 predicted proteins | sample TARA_B100001175 | Tara Oceans TARA_B100001175
CACAGCTTGATAGCCTGAGTCTTTCGAAACGCAGTCATACGCTTGATGGGGGTCCAAGTACGCCTCGCTTCCTTCTCCCACCTCTCAAGAACCTTGTACTCCTCGTGCATCTTCTCCACATAATCCAGAAGCTGGTCTCTGAGACGTGCAATCTCAGCCAGATTGTGCGGCCTCGGCGCGAACGGGGGCGGCGGAACGATCGTGTCGGGATGCTCATAGTCGCTATCATCATCGCTACCAAGTTCCGAATCATCATCATCACTGTAGTAGAAGGTGTCTTCGTGAAACGGTTTATCACCGTTGAGTTTGTCATGGATGCGCTTAAGATTATCAGCCATATCCAAGTACATGCCATCTCCGATCTTGTCGGAGATGAAATCGAGGGCGGCCATTACACGTTGAAGTTCTTCCATCTTTATGTTGAAAATTTGTGAAATGTCATATCGACTTAGGTTTTTTTCTTTCGTGATTTCAAGATGAAGCTCTTCGTCGTGATCCTAATCCTGACGCTTCTATTATTTTTGGTTTTTGAATATAAAAATAAAAAAATATATTACTCTACTAATTTTTTTGAAAAATTTGTTCATGAAAAAATTAAAAAAGATTGTTTAGAATTCAATTCTCAACTCGTTGATGAAGATATCCCTGATAATGTTAAAAGAAAACGTTTCTATATAGATCCAACACATGATATACACAAATTACTAAATTCTGATGAAGTTAAGAATAAACTAGGATTCAGTGGGTACGAATTAAGTGTAGACGTTCCGGTCGAATACCGCGTGTATGGTATGGGTGGACACATGAACTGGCACTCGGATACACAATTATATGATCCAGAACAATACGAATTGATATATACGATAGATAATACGTCTGATACGACGTTTAATTGGAAACAACCGATAACAGGTAAAATACAGTCATTAGAACCTAAGCCTAATAGTATTTTATATGTCAGAGCGAACGGAGCACCACATATGGTCTCCGAAATAACCGATGGATCTCGGTATATACTTAAATTCGTGTACGTTAAACCTGGATCTATTTATTCGCCACTATGATAATTTATCGCTGCTTGCTCTGCGAGTTTTTTAGATTCTTCTGTTACATCACTAACGTCCATCTTATAATAAATAATGGCTATTTCTGTTGGTTTAAAATCACCACCCATTTTCTTAAGGACTGCCTGGCGATACTTCACAGCATCTTCATTAAGGGTACCATTAGGATTATATAATACAATCTTACCTTTATCATCAAACCATCGAGCCCAGTCGTTAAATTTGGGATCGTAACCTCCCTCCCAATACCATTTGGGTGCCGTGAAAGTAAAACTATCAGGCTGACCCACAGCCCATGTTCCACTTTGAGATCTTTTGTATAAAATGTAAAATTGTTTACCGTCGTATTCCGTTTCCCTAGATATTTGACCATCGTAGAATGTATGTGGTTTCCACTCACATACATCACTAGCGGGTAGACCGTCCATCGTATACTTATTCCATCTATGTTCCTTACCCAATTGTTTTCCGTAAGATTTATACGCATGAAGTCCAACATTCGGATCTCGTTTGTTCGTTGTGGATTCATATGTACGACCGACCTCCGCGGCCTTGTCTGGGCGCAAGGTTTGAAAGCCACCGGAATCAAGTTTACCAACATTATCACCCCACTGATTTTGTGGGGCCCACGAAGGACTCGCCGCATTCAGTCCACCCGGTTCAAAACGTTCTAACCCTAAATCTTCAGAAGAAAATTGATGAGTTGTACAACTCACTTCGTTTAACGCGGCACATTGATTTTGGTATCGACTTTCTTTAGCGTTACAACCACCTTGTTCCAATATGGGTTCACATTTTACGTTTGGTGTCGAAAGAGTTAATGTATCTGGGTCACAATACGGTTGATTTTCGGGTCGTACGGTATATCCATTTGGACATTTAGGAAGAGCGCGTGTAGCGGGTAAAACTAAACTTCTATAATCATCGTCGACAAGACTATTTTCGTCTTTTATTTCATTACCAAATCGGTCTCTTCGTACGGAGATTGCATAACTGTGTCTATCATCAGATCCCGCTGTAATTTTATTTCTCACAATATTCGATCCCGGCTCCACGCCATAGTCTTTCCACCCAAGATTGTACGCGTTTGGTTCCGCCTCCTTGTATTTGTAATCTTCTTGGGCCTTGTTGGTCTTCTTTTCCCAACCACCGCTCACTTCCTTTGATTTCCCAGTACGAGGGTTATCAATTCTACCCGTCCGTATGAATTGTACAGGGCACCCTAACTGAATCTGTGTCGATGGGTCAACTTCATCATCCTTCGAAAATCTACCTGGAAACGCGGTTTTTTCGTTTTTACCGTTATTTTTACACACACCGTCAGAATCAGCGGGTGTCCACGCAGCATTAGAATACCTCGCCGAATCTAATGGAAGTCCCCGTTCCATATCATATGTATATCTCCCACCGAAAACATGGGGTGAATGGTTTTTTAATTCACTTAAACTACCATCCGTCGAGTAATCAGTCGTACCCCTAGGCTCACCACCATTTTCAAAATCTAACGGTGTATCCTGACACGTTCTCGGAAATTTGGGGTGTTCAAAGTTCCCGTTTTTTTCAAGATTCGTAGAATTTGCATCGATTTTCTTTGCTATATGTTCTTTTATCAAAGGATCTTTTAAATATCCATCTTCATATTTAGCGAATATAGCTTCACCACTAAACGTTCCTATATCAAATCTTCTATTCCCATATTTCTGAAGTTTACACCAATATTTATCCTTATACTTATTCGTATTACCATTATCGAATGTCTCTGGGCCAGTGGTAAGGCTCTTGAACCTATATTTTTCTTCGTCTTCCACCGTAGTCGCATCTCTTTGAATATCACGCATAGCATGGTGTCCACGTTCCGTATCGAATATAGGGTCTATAGAAAATGCTGAACATTCGTCACTATCCTCGCATGCGTCGGCGCACTCCTGGAACGTCGCTGCATACATCGGTTTCACACAACTTCCACTATGTTTGGCTACTGTTCTGTATGGTCTATTGTACAAATGCGATGAGTATATAGAATCTATACGCGCGTTAGAATAACTCCCCAAACTGTTTTTATAGTTACCACGCCCAGCACCCCGTGGAAAACTAGCCTCTTGGTCCCGCGCCCTATCCCAATCACCCTGCACAGTTCGAACACCGCGGGCGTAGTATCCATGTGTACCCCCCGCAAGTCCGGTATGACCGTAATAAATATACTTTTGGTCCCCTAATTCAATGTCTCCGGGTGATGTGGGTCCGCAACTAATTTTCATTTGTACCTTTTCTCTCTTCCATTTCCCGTAGTTCTCACTCTCTTCATCATCTTCTCTCGGCCACGCGCCGACACCGAAATGTGGCCCCATAGGATCTTGTATCATATAATAATCTTCGAAAACGTTACCGACTTCCGAAAATTGAATTAATTTTTGTCTACTACCTTGGGGTGAAGTACTATTAACGGTGTCATCCACTTCCTCGACGTTTCCATCGTTCCACCCATCTTCAGGCTCTAAACTCGCACTAGCGAATAAAGAAACCATCCTCTGTGTAAACGGTGACGATTGGTTAATAGCTTCGTCACCTCTAGAAAATAACGCATCTGTACCCAAATCGGATGTAGGTAAATCACCCGCGTCTATAGCATTTGCGTCGGCCTCTATCTTCGGTAAAGTATCTTCCAATACCTGGAGTCCTTCGCCCAAATCCGATTTTAAAATAGTAGTATCCTTTACGTCTTTATCCATTACTTGTCTTTGCTCCGTTCTTAGAGCAAGTTCACTTATCTGCCTTTCTTTATACTCTTGCCCCTTTACCATCAATTGAGTGTTTATATTTTTCCGTAAACCGTCGTAGGCATCCTCTGCCACTATATCATACGTTTTATCCTCCGGTAACGTTTTATTTTCGTAAATATGATCCTCTACCAACCCTGTATACTTTTTGATAAATTTTAATTCTTCGTCAACACTCTCTCGTATTTCGTTTTTAATTTCCTCTTGTGTACCTTGTACATTGGCAGCCTTCATATCCACCTGTTTCAAAAAAGCGTCGTGAAGTATCACGTCTTGCGTTCTTTTCTTTTCTATTTTATCGACACCTTTTAGAAGTTTGTGAACAAGAGATCTAGGTCTGACCGGTGCATCTTCTGAAGGACCCATCTCAATATCCTCTTCATAATATTCTGATCGTCGTTTTCGTGTCACAAATAAAAACACGACGATCAAAAGTATCGTCACCACTAAGGTGATCATTACTATTATTAAGAATTTTTTCTGTAACGATTAGTTTACATACTCCCTGATGAAAGATGGGCACTCCGTTTTATATCGCGCGAATGATGCCTTATCATTGATATAATATTCCTTATATGCTTCAACCACATTAGGGGTCTTATACTGTTCTGGCATACATTCCGGAATACCTTCAATTGAATAATACGCCGTATCACTGATATGTTCTTCGAAAAACGAAGGGTGGTTATCACGAAGCCAATACAAATGTTCGGCGCATGTATGAATTTTACCGTATCGCTTAGTATATTCGTCACTCAAAGCAATGCCGATATCACACGCGTACAAATAATTTTGTAAACTCGACGCGATCCACATAGTCATTGGATGCTTTTTGTGTGCGGGTTTATACCCCCTACGAGTCTTCGTTTTGGTGAATGGGGCTTTAGCTTGTACAGTATCCTCTTCGCCGGAATAGAACCACGCGGTGTACAACATCTGACAGATTTCAAGTTGAATTTTTATCACATGTTGGTCACAAGATAGTTCTGCGATCTCTTTGGGGTCTAGTGAAAGAAAGAAGATATTCATGTTTTACTTTCATACCATCTCGACACGAACTTAGGTCAATTACAAAATCCCAAGGTTTGTATTTGTTTTCTTGTAGGTCTAGAAACTGGTAAATCATCCGTTTTTTTACTATGAACCCACTGACAACCATCATAGGCCGTCCATCTAACATCGTGTTTTTGTAAAAATTTCCTACATATCACACATGGCATAGATATACTATCACCGAATACAGTTCGTCTCGATACAACTAACTCGCCATATTTTCTATGTAACCATGATGTAAACTGGTGGGGTTTGTATCCACTCTTTAAACATTCGTTATATAAATGTTTTAAAAGTTTGCGTTCAGCACATATATGATTATTACTCTCTATTTCTGGACCTTTAGACATATAACATGTCACGGTGCAGTATTTCATTTAAATATGAACGGAACAATTCTTTAATTTTGTCAATGTAGATGGTATGATCATGGATGGTTTTTAGAGAAGTTAGGCGAATATTTATTTCTCCCTGTAAACACGAAAGGCTTATTGAACTCTTCGTTTTTAGGGGTTATGGGTTCTGGCTTTTTTGGTAAGTATTTATCTATAACGTATACTGGAGCAAATATGATACTCATTATAGCTATAATATTTCCAATGGGTGTGAACATTTATATTACCAACTATTTTTTTATACATTAAGTTCTATCGTACTCGGCTACACGCTCACTAAGTGTCATTCCATCTTCACCGGGTGTTTCGACATATTGAACGTTGCAGACGCTCACGTCGAATAAGTCACCGTGTGTCTCACATAACATACAACGTGTGGTAGGCTTTACACCGGGAAGATGGTTGTGTTCGGGTGTGCTTTTTTTGAGCGCTCGCTTCGTTTTTTTAGGGACGATGGGATTATCCGGGTCATGTCTTTCACAAAAAGTCTTTCCATCCAAACATTTCCGCCTACAAGGATTTCCGCGAATATTGATCCCTGTACAAGCCTGGCGTTTCGGTCGCGGCGGTTTGGGTTCCTTTGGTGCCTTGAGTGGTCTTGAATGAACTTTACATGTAGTCATCCCTTCCGCGCAAAACTTGCGACACTGTACACCTTTAGCAGTTATAAACGGGCACTTGATCTTGATAGGTTTGATTTTCTTAGGTTTTACTCTTGATTTTAACTCTTCATTTTCTTTACGGAGCACTTCGATTTCAGCGCGAAGAAGCTCGACTTCTGTCAGTTGCGGGGTCTCCATGATTTCGGACATCTTGATTTTTAGAAAAGTTGTGGTCGACTTAGGTTTTTTTATTTCTTTGAACATAGTAGAATGGAATCGATATACGATATACCTAAAAAAGTACAATACATCGTATTGGATTCTAGATACGTCACTGGAACGAACAATACATTTTCATTAGATTTATCACTCACGTCGAACACACACGTCGAAGACTTCAGTAAAGTTCTCGGTGTCAAGATGGTAGATTTTTACATAACTCAAGTGGGAGAAAATACATCCACACTTAACACAAACGTGGCTAAATATGTAGACATCGTTTGTCCAGAAGTCCCACAAGTCGCTCAGATGCTGGATGAGCGCCACGGGAGAATATTTGCGAGAGTGCCGCTTGAACGACATTTCACGGGAAGTAGTGGAATCGTTCTACGAGACAAACAGTGGAAAAGCTTTAACCGTGAAACAAATTATTTCAACCCTATATCTATACAAAAGTTAAATTTTACCATATATGAGCAACAAGATGACGGTGATTATAGAACATTACAACCGGATGCTGCGTGGTATATGGTATTAGAAGTGACTACGGTAAATCATAAAGAAAAACCTGTAACGAAGGAAGCTCAAATATTAGATGCTATACACGCTCTCATAGGTAAGATAGAGATGTTACATCAGAGTGTCGATAAACTCCCAAGTAAAGAAACGGCTGAGAGGATTATAGAAGAAACAGAGAAGAAACGCAAGAAAATCTCATTTAACTATATTCTTCTAGCTCTAGCAGTTCTTATAGGTGGATACGTATATTACGTGAATAAGGTGAAGTTAGTCGCCGGTATGGTTATGTAAACGATTCTACAATTTCTCTATATCGATTATAAGATTCAAATGGTATAAAACTGTCATCGAGTATTATATCCTTTACGTTTTCATACCCAATATACTCTTTTTTCATGTCCACCGTTAAATCGTGCTCGTTTCTATCTTGATAAACTGAGGGTGGGCCAAATACCACATTAAAACCCTTTTTCTGAAGAACATACGAACCGAAAATATCATCCATACGACCAACTTTATCAAACATAAAATAATGTTTAAGCGCTTTTTTTGATACTATAGTGTTTTGGCTGTTAAATGGTGTCATACAATCAGTTGTATACCAAGAACTGTCAAATTTACATTCGGGTGCGTATACCATTCTACAAATAGCATCTATATCTGGATCGCCATCCCATAAATTTGCCTGAACATCAAACTTTGAACAAAATTTCTTACTTTTTATGACGTTATTTTTCTTATGTACATATTGGATAGGGAATCCTCTGTGCCATAAATGATTATAACTTGTTACACTTAAGGGGTCAAAAAATCCAAAATCTGTAGAATATATATCTACTTCTCGAGGAGTAAACATTTCACCCCAATTATCATATGGTATGTTATCGTCATCTACCGTAGCTATGTAGTCATAATCATTCTTTAACGCGTACACGAATCCGAGATTACGCCTCTGAATACAACCCCAACCAATCATGTCGGATAAATTTTTGTCTATTTTTTCTTGGTCTTCGGGATGTAAATAATTATAATTCTTATACTCGTCGTGTGGCGTTTTCTTATCTCCTACTACTAAAAAATCCCAACCTTCTATATTATCATATCTTTTGGTAGCTTCTGTAGGACTATTTATAGTAGTAGTAACTATTAACCTTTTTACCATTTAAAGATATTACGTGTTTATTCTTTATATAATGCAATCATATAATCGAATCGCATTATTAACGGAACCGGGTAAACTAGAAATTAAAACGGAACCTATACCCACACCTAAGATAGGTCAATTATTAATTAAAATTGTATACGCTGGTATATGTGGATCCGATTTGCATTATTTTAGACACGGTGGGCTCGGTAGTTTTAAAACACCTTTGCCCATGTACATGGGACATGAACCAGCTGGTATAGTTGTGGATGCGAATAACGTTAAGGGATTTAATAACGGTGATCGCGTTGCTATAGAACCTGGCTGTCCATGCCTCACATCTAAGTGGTCTTTAATGGGAAAACACAATTTATGTACGGAAGGAACCTTTATGGGTGCTAATAAAACACCTGGGTGTTTCGCGACATTTGTTTGTGTAAATTCTATACAGGTTTTCAAAGTTCCAGATAGTATTGATTTATCTTTGGCTACATTATGTGAACCACTAGCAGTTGCTTTACATACATTTAAATTATGTAACATCAAAAATGAAAATATATTTGGTGGAAGTGCCGTTATATTTGGTTCAGGTTCTATAGGACTTTGCCAGCTCATAATACTAAAATCACATGGAATAAAAAATATTTACGTGGTAGATAATCTAGAATATCGACGAAAAATAGCCACATCTCTCGGAGCTAAGAAAACATTTACATGGGATGAATCTATCGACTGTATCAAAAAACTCACAAACTATAACGGTTGTGAACTGGTCATAGACTGTGCTGGCACGACAGAGAGTTTTAACTCTAGTATTAAAGTTAGTGCAATAAATGGAGTACTCGCGCTAGTTGGCATACCCGAAGTTGATCATCTGGAATTTAACGCTCATCAAGCTAGAACAAAAGAATTGTTAATTATAAACGTGAGACGATCGAACCAGTGTTTAGAAGAATGTTTAAAACTCATAGAAGAATCGCCTAGTATAACTAAAGATTGTGAACAAATAATAACGCATAAAATGCCGTTAGAAAACATTCAATCTGCATTTGAAATGGCGTCATCATATGATGATTGTGTTAAAATATTAATCGAGCCAGAAACACATAAAATACCTATAAAACGCATAGGATTTTTGGGATTAAGTGATTATGGGCTAGAATATTTTAAACATCTCATATCTGATGATAACTATGAAATCGTGTACGCAACTTCTAAATCTAAAAAAAGGGATCATTCGAATGAACTAGAAATAGAATTGGAGAATTTATGTAAAGACAATTCTATACCCTATTTTGGTAACATCAATGTGAATAAACACATACACAAATTTTTAAATCTAAATGTAGATATTGTCATATTAGGTGGATATGATGGTATATTAAAAGAAGAATTTTTAAATAAAAGTTCAAAATATGGTGTCATTAATACTCACTTTGGTATAATTCCTATGAACAGGGGATGTAATCCGTCTATGTGGGCAATTTTAAAAAATTTACCACAAGGTTTTACTACATATTTCTGTAATACGGATATCGATTTATCTGATAAGATTATAGATATTCAAGAAGTTAAAGTACCGGAAAGATGTACGTCTGAAAAGGCTTATAAATTACTTTCAAATGAAGCTGTTAAAAGATTACCAATTATCTTAAAATCTCTTCAGTCTGGTATTTACGATATGTCAAATATGAAAACTATAAAGAAAATGAACGAAAAGGGTAATAACTATCATTGTCAAGGTATGCCAAACGATTCTTATGTATCGTGGGATTGGAAATGTAAATTTATTGAAAGATTTTCTGATAGCAATTTATTTAGACCTTATCCAACCATAAGAACTGTCACACCTAATGATAAAGAAATATGGTTTGAAGTTAAATACGTTACACACGTGGATGATATGAACGAAGAAGAAATCACAATCTTTCACACAAGTCAAGTAGGTCAGGTGTTATCTAATTCTAAATATTGTTCATATACGCAACCGGTGATTTGCGCAAGAGACGGTTTTGTTCATTGTGAAATTCAGAGTTCTAATATTACCGACTTAAAGGAAGATAATTTAGTAATACTTAAATCGGTTGGAAATGTCGGTAAACATGGTATAGATTCGAAATTTTCTGGGACATATTTGGAAATAGATCATAAACAACCAAATATACCTATATTTGACTTAAAATTTGAACCCGGTATGGTGAAGGAATTTTGTGACAAAGCTTCGGACATCATGACATCTAACAGACCAATTAGTGATAATAAATATGTAAGAGAATTTGAATGCGAGTTTGGGAAATTAGTTAAGTCTCCCTATACCATAGCTGTTAACTCTGGTACCATGGCTTTGGAAATAGCACTTCGTGCAATAAACGTAAAAAATAAAATTGTCATTACACCGAGTAATACATTTTTCGCCACCCAATGTGCTGTAAAAAATGCGGGAGGAAATGTAGAATTTGTTGATATAGAACCCGATTATCTGCAAGTATGTCCTAATAAATTAAACGATTTACTTTCTAGATACAAACCCAGTGAAGTAAAGGCTGTGGTGTTAGTACATATAGGGGGTATAATATCCCCACATTTTAAGGAAATACGATCTATATGCGACAAGTATGAAGTTAAATTAATAGAAGATGCCGCACACGCACATCTATCAAATGTAGAAAACGAATATGCCGGTACTATAGGACATATAGGAGCGTTTTCGTTTTTTCCGACAAAAGTGATGACGGCGGGTGAAGCCGGGATGATAACGACCACTTCAGAAAATCTTTACAAACTGATGTTAAGTATCCGACAATTTGGAAGACAAATAGAAGGTGCCAGTTCTTCGCAGTTAGTTCAAATTGAAGAAGATGGTGTAAATGGGAAAATTAACGAATTTACCGGACTATTAGGAAGTTTAGAATGTCGTCGAGTTGGAGATAGAATTAAAAAACGAACCGAATTATTAAAACTATACATAGACAATTTAGACAAACAAATGTTCAAAGTTATAAAACAAGAAAACGGAGTTTGTGCTAATTATAAATGTATAGTCATACTCATAGGTTCAACTAAAAATAATAGAGAAAAACTAAAAGAGTACGCTAAGAAAAATGGTATATCTTTTACGGGTGAAGTTTATTTCAAGGGTGTGCATCGAATGACCCCGTATAAAGAAAAAGAATACAATTTGCCCATCACAGAAGAATTTTGTGAAAATCATGTATGCCCACCGCTGTACCCAGAATTAACCGCCACGAACGTTTTATACGTGTGTAAAGTTATGAATAATTTTAAGAATTCTTAACATTCTATAGAACCCCAATCTTCATCGTTTGTAGAAGGATAACTATGTCGTATAATGTTTGTATTTTCTGGAATATTATTTCTCTCGTGTTCTATGTGATAAATATGAGGAGTATTTGATGCTAAAATGTTTCCACCAGCCATTATAACTTTATATTGAACATTTGTATCATTATATAATCGTTTAGTCATACTCTCTTCAAATCCTTTAATGTTAAACCAGGTTTCTCTATGAGCTACCTGAAAATCTCCGCATGCCTGGATTATACTGGCGCATATATGATGTTTATCTTCGGGTTGTTTTAACATCAATTCTTTGTTCATAGACAAAACGGGTAACATTAATCTTTTTTGAATAGGCCATACGCCAAATATAATTGGCATAAGATGTTGAATATCCGTTTCATCACCAAATTGTTTTTTTAAATCATCTAATTCCACATCTTGCTTGGTTAAAGTTATCATATCACCCATTTTAAGATTTTGACACATTAAATCTATTTGCTCACGAGGAGCAATGATTAAATCTGGATTAACAGAAAATATAATATCACCCGTAGCTTTACGTATACCTATATTCCTAGCTAAAACTTCGCACATTGGGGGTGTGGGTGTTCCATTGGTGATTTTTTTCACCAGGTCAGGTGTAATGTGAAAAACGTGCAATTTATCTCGATTTTCCAAATGTAATTCGTCGGTAACTATCTTTTTACCCTCTTCTGTATTCCAATCAACATATATAACTTCGTCAAATGTTTTGAGCATAGAATTTATACTATACAAAGCGGAATCTAAAAAATGGCCACCATAATTATCATTTCTACCACAACAGACCGCTGATAGTTTCATATAATATAACTAATCAATTATTCTTTAAATCAGCGGGTAAAGAATTTTTTATAGTATCCGAAGTCTTAACAAGTTTATATTTTCCATCAGTATGTATTCCATTTGTTATAAAATTTTTAAATGTGGTCGTATTCATACCCATATGTTTATCATCATAACAATGTGAATAATTGTGAATTTTATTTGCCACATAATGTTCGTCGCCAAATGCGGAAAGATGCCAACCAGCGTTTCTATAACATGGAACACTCCATCGCAAATCTCTTAACTTCTGAGGAGTAATTTTATCGACTACTTTCTTCCTCGTAAGAACCGTCCCAAACCACGGTTCGAGTTCTTGTATATAATCAAAGTTATACTGAAACGCTATCATATTAAATGAGCAAGCTTTGACATCTTCGGGTAATTTAATCAACTCTCTATTTGGTATTTCATCTACGTCAGAAATCATAACAAGATCTTCTACCGAAAGTTCGGTGAGTCCTCGCGTTATACAATTTCTTTGATAAGTCTCCCGTACCCAAGGATTTTTATCATCTGGGTTATCTTCAACCATTACGTGTATAATTTTATCTTTCCATTCATCGAAATCTTTCTTATTTTGTTCATAAAATAATTCTTTAGAATTACCTCTAAATGTTTTTGTAGATTCTACTAGTACAAATTTATCCACAACTGGAGAAAGATATTTTAATCTTTTTTTCAAAATGTCAAGTTCGTTATAAAATGTAAAACAATCGTATATCATACACTTAAATGTGATCATTTCTTTAATGGTAATTAAAATATGAGTATTTAGTATGGGTAAGAAAGGTCGTCGTGAAAAGTTATCACCATGTTCATATGAATCCGAATTTTACGAGGAAGACTTTGATATGGAAATAAATGTTCCGACGACCGTTCCGAAGAATGATCATCAGAGGGATTATAATCGCGTTTTATACGGTATGAAACCTATGGTGTTTGCAATAGGGCCAGCTGGTACGGGTAAAACTATGTTAGCCTGTTATGCGGCTATACAAGGATTAAACGATGAATCATTTAATAAAATCATCCTAACTCGTCCAGCAGTTTCTGTAGAAGAAGATATTGGCTATTTACCCGGAACACTCGAAGAGAAGATGGATCCATGGACGCGTCCTATCATGGACATATTCGGTGAATTTTATACACAAAGTCAAATAGCTTCGATGATTAAAGAAAAAGTAATAGAAATTTGTCCACTCGCGTTTATGAGAGGGAGAACCTTTAAAAATGCCTTCATCATAGCCGATGAAATGCAGAATAGTACCCCGAATCAGATGAAAATGTTACTCACGCGTATGGGTGACGAAAGTAAGATGGTCATTACAGGGGACCTTAATCAACACGACCGTAAGTATGATGATAACGGTCTAAAAGATATATACGAAAAGATAAAAGATAAACGTCACAAACACATAGAATGTATTACATTTGAACACGCGGATATAGAAAGAAGTTTAGTAGTTAAAGATATTTTGGAAATTTACGGAGATTTAAAAGAATAGTTCTTAGTATATAAATGCTGTATGGTATAGGAATTTCAGAAGGTCTCTGTATGGAGAGCATTCGTATCGGTGGGAAAAAACATGTATTGTTCCGCGGTGAATCGGGTAAAGTTTCTATGCTAGACGCACAATGTCCACATAGAGGCGCCAACTTATGTAAGGGTAAAATAAAGGGTGATCGTGTTCAGTGCCCATACCACGGTTGGGAATATGACGCAGATGGAAAACTCGTTAAAGTACCATCCACACCTAATATCCCTGTAGGTGGAAATATTGGTTCTAAACCCGTCGTAGAAGATGGTGGTTTTATTTGGACTGCAAAGAAAAATCAACCTCTCCCAACTCGGTATTGTAAAGAACTGACCGATCCCAAATGGGTTCAAGTTTACGGGTCTAAAAACCTAGAGGGTAATATTTACGACTGGATTTTAAACGCGACTGATATTTCACATATAAATTACGTCCATAACTTTGCCGACGAAGACAACGGAATAGTTAAGAATCTTAAAATTGAAACAATCGATGATTACGTTGATTGTCACGCAGTCGTTCAACCTAAAGCCTCGTCTACATTCACTGAACATATGCAGCCTAAAGATGGTGCACCCGTTCACAGTAGATTTGTTGCCCCAGCTACGTCTATCGTACGTATCAAATTGGCCGGCAAATATGAATTTATAACGTTTAGTACCCTTTCCCCTATAGATGACACTCACACTAAAATGTCGTGGTGTATGATGTACCCAAAAACACCCTTAATGAACAATCCTATCGTCAATAAAAGATTTCACGATAAAATGTACGAAACGGTCGCTCAAGATGAAGCTATAATTAAGGAGATTGATTGGGTTCCGATGTTTGTAAACGCTCCGTGCGATAAGTTTCAAATTGAAGCATTACAGCTCCTCGAAGGCTAAATCACCGTATAAATCTTCCAGCACTTCGAGTGCTTCTCGTGCAAATTTAAGCGAGGCTCCGCACGTCTTCGCCTTACACTCTGCGATTTTTTTATCCTTTATTTGTGTTCTTTTGTATTTAGATATACGTTGTGACAATGTTGATAACTTCATCGGTTCTACCATGGGGTTATGAACTATGAATACACGTTTTTTATCATTGGAATCGATTGAACATTTTGGAACCACAACTTTTGCGGTCACCGTTATCATTTACTATTATTTCTAAAATTATTCGTCGGATTTCTTAACAACCTTCTTGGCTGCAGGTTTGGCCGCGGGTTTGGCCACAGGCTTCTTAGCGACCGGGGCAGCACTGGCACCCGGGGGACCCTGAGGACCTCGGGGTCCGGCTGGACCTGGAGGTCCCGCGGGACCGGGGAGACCCACACCTCCAGATCCACCAGCTTCACACATATCAACAAGTTGAGAGATTATTTGGAATAACCGAGTTTTGTCAAGGTGTGCCTGAGTGAGCTCAAAATCAATTCGTTCGCGAATAGTCGACATTTTACTATATATAAAAGAAAGATTATCTTTATACTAAATGTTATTCATCGGTCCAACACTTTTGGCTGGTATAGGTCAACACGCCCAGAAATATACGAAACTGTTCAAATCATCTGAGTATTATCAAATAGGATCTAAACTTCCTGAAAGTGATCATGGCCTGATATTTCTTTTACCCATCGCCAATAACATGGAGTACGTTACGTACGCGAGAACACGTATCAAAAATTTAGCTTGTATGACCGTATGTGAAACCGAAACAGTTCACGAAGATTACGGTATGATCATGAAAGAATTTAAAGATGTAGCTGTTCCCAGTAAATTTTGTAAAAGGGTACTGTCGAGACAGTTTCCCGATAACAATTTCTACGTAGTTCACGCACACATACCCAAACCTCGAAAGAAGCCGTATACTTTTTATTTCATAGGAAACGTTCTCGATCAACGTAAAAATTTCAATAAAATTTTAGAAGCATTCATACGTATGAATGAACCTAATACACGATTACTGGTTAAAGCGACGTGTAAACAAGATATACAAATAGAAATACCTAGAGTGGAAATCATTAACGGTCTAATTCCTGTTGATAAGATGGATGAAATACATTGGAGAGGAGATTGTTATCTGAGCTTTTCGAGTTCGGAGGGTGTTGGTATGGGAGCTGTAGAGGCGGCATTAAGAGATAAACCGGTGATAATTACAAATTATGGTGGGGCGCCGGAATACATAAAAACACCGTATACGATAGATTGTGAAATTCAGGAGTTGGAGAAGGACGATTTCTTGTTTAAGAAAGGTATGAAATGGGGCAAACCAAACTTTGACCAACTCTTGGAGTTCATGAAATCTGCGTACGATAATGATGTGAGGTACATGAGACATGATTATACTAAACATTTAGTGAGTAAAGAAACCGTTTTAAGCGAATTCCTGTTGAATGTAATTGGTGATGAAAACTACCAATCCAGTTAAAAGTGCCCCCGAACCTAACATACCCTTCTGGGAGATGAGCATCATGTTAAGCTCGTCGATGAATGAAATACCCGTGGGTTTTTTAAGTAATTCCGGTAACATCTTGGCTAAAGCTAAGTATACAATCATAGAGATGACGACGGGTTGAAGTGTTTCCTGATCTAACATTTATATAACATGATAAAATAATATCAAGAACCAACTACACATTTTTTACCTAATACCATATCATCCTGTTTAACATTGTGTTTCTTACAATAATTTCCACACACCGCCTTAAACGTACACCTCTTACCCTTGAGGGTTAACGATTGGCAAATATTTGAACTCTTGACGAGTTTAAACTCAACGACGGGTGTAGTATCCAATATAAGGATCGCCGACCTATCCCGTTTTTTCTGTGCGTGTGTATCGTATCCCCGTTTTAATTTCACCAATCCCTTCGCCAGATGGATACACTCATCATCTGGCGAAGACACTT
>TARA_B100001175_G_scaffold198463_1_pt1 | contig 16241 bp, 13 predicted proteins | sample TARA_B100001175 | Tara Oceans TARA_B100001175
GTGGCCATCATTATGGATGGAAACAGGAGATGGGCAAAAAAAAATAATTTACCAACACCTTCAGGACATAGAAAAGGCATTGATTCGCTTATTGAAACTGTCAAAACAGCAAAAAAATCTAAGATTGAAAGACTTATAGTTTATGCATTCTCAACAGAAAATTGGTCTAGAGATGATTTTGAAGTAAATGCCTTAATGAATCTTATTAACTTCGGTGTGGACGTAAAATTGAAGGAGATAAAAGAAAATGGCATAAAGTTGGATTTCATTGGCAACCTTGACGATCTGCCAGAGAAAGCACAAAAAGGTATAGATAAGTGTATTAATGAGACAAAAGATTTAACAGAACTTAGATTAACAGTAGCCTTAAACTATGGAGCTATTTCTGACATTCTGGAAGCTGCAAAAACTATTAATGAAAATAACATTGAGTTAAATGAAGAAAACTTTTTGAAGGCAACACAGATAGGAGAACAAGAAGTTGATATTTTTATCAGAACAGGCGGTGATAAAAGGTTAAGTAACTTTTTATTAGCTAATATTGGATACAGCGAACTATTCTTTTCAGACAAATTGTGGCCAGAATTTTCAAAAAATGATTTTATTCAGATATTAGATGAATTCAGGGAAAGACAGAGGAGATTTGGCAAATGAAAAGTATATCTATATTTGGATTTACTGGCTCAATTGGTACTCAAGCATTAGATATACTTAGGCAAAACAAAGGGCAATTCTCTTTTGATGTTTTTGTGTGTAATTCAAATATAGATAAAGCCCTAGAAATCGTAAATGAGTTTAATCCTGAGTACGTATTCATTTCAGATTCGGTTGCATCAAATCAATTTAAAAAAGAATTATCTACTCAGACAAAAGTCTTTGAGAATATCAGTGATGTTATAGGCTATTTAAAGGCAAGACATAGCGATATATATCTTTCAGCCATATCTTCTTTTGACTGTATCGAATTGACTATTCTTGCCGCTGAATCTGGAAATAAGCTTTTATTAGCAAATAAAGAAAGCCTAGTCGTTTATGGCAAAAGTTTAATAAATACCTCAAAAATATCAGGAACTGAGATAGTCCCAATCGATTCAGAGCACTATTCATTAATGAACTCATTAAATAATATCGAAAAGAATGATATAGATAGAATCTTCATTACTGCATCAGGTGGACCTTTTGTTGGTCAATCACTTGCTGAGATAATAAATAAAGAACCTGAGGAAGCCCTAGATCATCCAAATTGGAGCATGGGGGATAAAATTACTATTGATTCAGCAACACTTGTTAATAAATGTTTTGAACTAATTGAAGCAAAATATTTATTTGATCTTGATCCAGATAAACTAGAAGTATTGATTCAACCACAAAGTATTATTCATTCAATGGTGGAACTAAAAGATGGTTCAGTTGAAGCTCAAATGTCGCTACCAAGCATGATAATACCTTTATCCTTTGGTTTATTAGGTGAGTATTCTGCTAAAGCAAAAAATAATTTTTCTTTAGACATGTTCGAAGAAGATATTAAGCTGACTATTTCAAATTTTCCAAAAGATAGAGATAAATTAATAGAAATATCAAAAGATGTTATGAGAAATGGAGGTAATAGAGGGCTAATATTTGCTTCGATCAATGATTTTGCAGTTAAAAGATATCTTCGAGGAGAAATTAAGTTTGGAGAAATATATAATTTAATTTTCAAGCATTATCCTGAGATAGAAAAGAAAGAAATTTTAAGTTTAGAGGACTTAAAACATAATCAAAGTGAAATATTGGAATATTTAGAAAGTACTTAAAATGACATATTTAATTGGAACATTAATTCTTTTCTTGATCTTGGTAACTTTTCATGAATATGGACATTATTCAGTTGCAAGATTTTTTAAGATAAAAATACTTAAATTCAGCATAGGTTTTGGCCGAGATCTATTTAATTGGACCAATAAAGATGGAGTTAAATTCTCGTTATCAATGATACCTTTTGGAGGTTATGTAGCCTTCCATGATCCTAACGATGTTGAAAATTACAATAAATTAACGACAGAAGAAAAAAAGTATGTGCTTGCTAATAGACCCTCTTTTGAAAAAGTACTAGTTATTTTGGCTGGCCCTATATTTAATTTTATCTTAGCTTTATTTACTTTTAGTCTTGTTGGTCTATTTTTGCCTAAAGAATCTGACCTAGTATCAGCAAAAATAAATAAATCTGATGATGGCAGGTTGTATAGGGTTGTATCTGTAAATGATAATCCAATTAACAATGCACAAGATTTAGAAATAAAGCTGCTTGATTTAACTGGTTTAACGGGCGAAGTCAGGATAGGTCTTTTTGACTATGAGAGCCAGGAATCTACTGAGCTTGTTGAAGTTGTTGAAAACCTAAAATTTAATCAAGAACAGGCACCATCTTCATATTTTTCTTTATCTCCAGCCGCTGATTATCCACCAAGAATCGGAGTCATAGTTGAGGGGGGTGCTGCAGATTTAGCTGGATTAAAAGAGGGAGATATTATTCTAGAAGTCAATTCAATTAAAACCTTCTCAATATACCAAACCAAAGATTTGTTGAATGAATACGGCAAACAATTATCTTTACTGGTAAATAGAAATGACAATACAGTCACTGTTAATTTGCCATCTAAAAGTGAAGGAATGTCATATGGCATAGAGCTAGCACCTGAAAGAAATGATTTTCTTTCTTCATTGAGTTTTGGTGTTAATCAAACGATCTTTTGGGTAGTTAATACATTTAAGTTTCTATATAAGACTTTTACAGGAAGTATGGGTCTAGATAGTCTTAGCGGGCCTGTTGGGATTACAAAAGTTGCAGGAGATACTCTCAGTCAGGGTTTAATTCCTTTCCTGCTTTTATTAGCAATATTGAATATTAGTTTAGGAGCATTTAATCTTTTACCATTACCAATGCTTGACGGGGGCCAATTATTGTTTATCTTAGTTGAGGAAGTAAAAGGATCACCAATAAGTTTGAAACTAAAAGTACTGTTATTCAATCTAAGTTATTTACTAATAATGACTTTATTTGTTTTTGTGGTTATTAATGATGTGATGAGGCTATTTTGAAGAAATTTATATCAACAATCTTACTAACACTAGCATTTTATATGCATTCTTCAGTCCTGATTGAAGACATAAGGATAGAGGGTTTGCAAAGAGTGTCTCTTGGAAGCGTTTTAGATACTGTTCCAGTAACTATTGGAGATAAGATTGATGAAACTGATTATCAACGAATAATAAGAACTTTATTTTCTACAGGTCAATTTGATGACATTCAATTAAGAGCAGAAGGGAATATTCTATATGTGACAGTTAAAGAAAGACCAACTATCTCTTCAATAAGAATCGATGGCAATTCAGCAATTAAAACTGAAGCTTTATTGGCAGCTCTTGGATCTGAGGGCGTCTCAGAAGGTTCTGTATTGAAAAGAGCAACATTAGACCTAATTACAAGGGGCTTACAGGCACAATATTCTCAACAAGGCAGATATGGAGCAACGGTAGAAGTTAAACAGAAAGATAGACCAAGAAATAGAGTAGAAGTAGATATAGATATTGATGAAGGTTCTTCTACTGCAATATCATCAATTGAAATAATTGGAAATGAGTCTTTCACAGACGCTCAAATAAGGAGAGTTTTTGAACTAACAGAAGGTTCTATTCTTTCAATATTTACCAATGACAATAAGTATACAAAAGAAAAGCTACAATCAGATTTGGAAAATTTAGAATCTTTCTACAAAGATAGAGGTTATTTACAATTTAGACTAGATTCATCTCAAGTTTCAATCAGCGAAGATCTCGAGGAGCTATTTATAACCTTAGTTGTTAGTGAGGGCGATAGATATGGTTTGAAAGAGATAAAAATATCTGGAGAATTGCCTCTAGATAGAGAATTCTTTGAGAGCTTTATCAATATTCCTGAAGATACTTATTACTCTGAGTCTCTCATCACCAGTTATGAAGAATTTTATGCAAACATTCTTGGTAACGAAGGTTACACTTTTGCCGAGGTAGAAGGAATTCCTACAATTGATGAAGATAATAAAACTGCTGATATCACCTTTGTTTTTAATCCAGGAAGAAAAAACTATACAAGAAGAATTCTTTTTTCAGGCAACAACTTTACAACTGATGAAGTCCTTAGAAGAGAGATGAGACAGTTTGAAGGGGCTCCAGCATCAAACCAAGCGATAGAACAATCTAAACTTTTATTGGAAAGAACAGGCTTCTTTAAGTCTGTAAATGTAGAGACTGTACCAGTTGCAGGGGAAGAAGATCAAGTTGATGTGATATTTGAAGTTGAAGAACAGCAATATGGAAATATTATTGGAGGTTTTGGTTATTCACAATTTGGATTTTCTTTTAATTTCAATGTTCAGCAGCAAAACTTTTTAGGAAGTGGTAATACTGTAGGAATAGGAACGCAGATTAGTGATTATGCCAAAAATATCTTTTTACAGTATGAGAACCCATATTACACAATTGATGGAGTAAGTAGAGGATATACCCTCAACTATAGAGAATTTGATTATTCATCATTTGGAATAACTGATTACAATACATCGAGTTATGGTTTATCAGTAACTTTTGGGTATCCTATTTCTGAAATTCAGAGACTTGGATTTAATATTGGTTTTGATCATACAGAGCTACAATCTGGGGGAATGGCAGCAAGAGAGATTCTTGATTTCCTTGAGTCTGAAGGAGATACATTTGATACCTTAAAATTTCAAGGTTATTGGACTAGATCTACTTTAAATAGAGGTTTATTTCCAACTGATGGGGATCTAAATCAAGTCCAACTACAAACAACCTTACCTGGCTCGACCTTAAATTACTTCAGAATAGATTACAAAAATGAATACTACCAACCTTTACCTATAGGAGAAGATCTGGTGTTTAAAGCGGCATCAAGAATAGGTTATACAGCTGCCTTTGGCGATTCAGAAATACCTCCATATTATGAAAATTTCTATGCAGGTGGACCTTATTCTGTAAAAGGTTATGAAGCTAATAGTCTAGGACCAAGAATAACTCCAGTCCCTTGTTATGGCTATATATCTGCTGATGATTATTGCCCACCTCTAATTGATAACGATTTTGATGGAGAACCTGATACGCCTTATTACAATCAATATGCATCTTATAGAATAAATAGACCAATTGGGGGCAATGTCATTTTAGAAACAAGTCTTAATCTTATTTTTAAGATTCCATTTATAGAGGATCAAAGTCAGTTCAGAACAGCAGTTTTTGTTGATCTTGGTAATGTGTTCTCTACTAATTGCTCTGCATATCAAACTGAATGTTTTGCCCCAGATTTTAAAGAATTAAGAGGTTCTTATGGTCTTGGCGGTAGCGCAATCACCCCATTTGGGCCTATAAGTGTTTATGTGGCTATTCCTTTCAATAATGGACCTTTAGATAGAGTAAAGAGATTTGAATTTACTGTTGGGAATAAGTTCTAAAAAATCTCTCGATTCTTGTCGAAAAGTCGGCTAAAATAGCGAAACTTAAGGATTTATTATGAACAGAATTAAATATCTATTACTTTCAAGTCTGCTTGCAGTCTTTTCAGCTTCATTAATTGCTGAAGGTACATTTGTCTTAAACGCAGAGAGAGCTATGTTAAGCACTCAATATGCACAAGACGAATTTAAGAAATTAGACGAAGATGCAGATTTCATTGCAGATAGAGAAAGACTTGAGTTACTACAAACCGAAGGTCAGGCAATTCTTGATGATTTCCAGAAAAATCAAGAAACACTTTCTGATGAACAGATAGTTGATATGCAGGGAAAACTTGAAGATAAGCAGACCGAAATCCAATTTTTAACGCAAAAATTGCAAAATAAAGCCCAAGAGACGCAACAGGCTGTAATTGCAGCACTTTCAGAAGATTTTCAGAGAATTCTTGGTGAACTAATTAATGCAAAAGATATGGATATGGTGGTCACTCCTCAGGCTCTATTTTATGCTGATCCTGATTTAGACATTACTGATGAAGTTACTGCTTTACTAGACGTATCTTTAGCAGAAAAGTCTGAATAGTAGTAATCTTACTTAATGGAATCAATTACTCTTGAGAAGTTAGCCAAAGCAATTGGCGGTGAAACTTTAGGGGAAGAAAGTTTCGTAATAAATTCAATAGAGGATTCTTCTTTATGCTCAAATACAGGAGTATGCTATTTAAAGGACAAGCAATATCTTGCGAAGTTAAGCTCAAATCCTGGAGCAGTAATCACAACAAAAGAATTATCTGAACAAGTAAATCAAACAGATAATTTTATTCTTGTTGACGATCCATATTTAGCTTATGCGAAAACATCTCAATTATTTTTTGAAAGTTATGACAAAAAAAATAATCAATTGGATTCAGTTTTAGGAAAGAGTATCCAAATTGGCAAAAATACAATAATCAATGGAAATTGTATGATTGGTGATAACGTCATCTTGCATGATAACGTTTCAATTTATTCCTGCACAAAGATTGGTGATAATTCTATAATCCATTCTGGATCAGTCATCGGTAGTGATGGTTTTGGTTTTGCTCCAGATGGTGATGGTTGGGAAAAGATAGCGCATCTCGGTGGAGTAGAAATAGGAGCAAATGTAGAGGTGGGAGCAAACTCTGTAATCGATAGAGGGGCATTAGGCAACACTAAGATCGGAGATGGCGTCAAAATGGATAATCACATCCATATAGCGCATAACGTATCTATTGGAGAAAATACAGCTATGGCTGGCATGGTAGGTATAGCAGGAAGTGTAAAAATCGGCAAAAACTGTAAATTTGGTGGCCAGGTGGGAACAGTAGATCATATAGAGATAACTGACAATGTTACTGTTTTAGCAAAAACTTTAGTTACTAAGTCATTAACAGAACCAGGAGCCTATAGTGGAGTCATGCCAATTCAGAAGCATAAAGATTCTTTAAAATTTGCTGCAAAATTAAAGAAATAAGATGAATACTGAAGAAATCAAAAAATTACTGCCCCATAGAGACCCATTTTTATTTATTGATAAAGTTACAGAAATAAGTATGGAGCATGTTATCGCAGAACGATTTGTTTCCCCAAGCGAATCTTTTTTCAAAGGACACTTTCCAAATTTTCCCATCATGCCTGGAGTAATAATAATTGAAGCTATGGCTCAAACTTGTGGAATTTTAGGATCGCATATCATGAAGCAAGCAGCATCTGAAAAATCAGTATACTTATTATGTGGGGTTGAAAAAGTAAGATTTAGAAAGAAAGTTATGCCAGGAGACACCCTTAGATTTGAAACAAAATTATTGGCTAATAAAAGAAAAATCTGGAAGTTTGATTCTAAGGCTTTTAAAGGTAACGAAATGGTTTGTTCTGCAGAAATACTTTGTGCAGATGGAAGTTTAGATGAGTAATATTCACCCTACAGCAGTAATTGATGAAACTGCAGTTATAAGTAAATCGACATCAATAGGGCCTTATTGTGTAATCGGAGCTGAAGTTAGTATTGGAGATAAATGCGAGCTTAATTCACATGTAGTAATAAAAGGGCCAACAAATATCGGAAAAGAAAATAAATTTTTCTCATTTGCGGTGATTGGTGAAGATACTCCAGATTTGAAATTTAAAGGCGAAAGAGCAACATTAGAAATTGGAGATAATAATGTTTTTAGAGAATTCTCAAAAATTCATAGAGGCACAGGCGCTGATCTTGGTTATACAAAAATAGGAAATAAAAATTTAATAATGCCGGGGGTTATGATTGCTCATGATTGTATTTTAGGAAACAACAATATACTGGTTGATAATTCAGCATTGGCTGGTCATGTTCGTCTAGGTGATTATATAACTCTGGGCGGCTATACCTTGGTCCATCAATTTTGTATCTTAGGATCCTATTCATTTACTGGAATGGGCTCAATAATCACTATGGATGTGCCTGCATTTACCCGAGTAGCTGGTAATCCAATAAAGCAGGCTGGTCTTAATTCAATTGGCTTAGAAAGAAAGTCATTCACTAAAGAACAGATTTCAAATCTTAAAAAAGCATATAAGATATTTTTCAGAGAAGGTTTGAGATCAGAAGATGCCTTGGAAAAAATTTCTAATGAATGCGAAGAAGATGAAAATATTCACATTTTTATAGAATCAATAAAATCCTCTTCAAGGGGAGTATTAAGATAGTTGAAAATAGGAATAGTTTCTGCAGAACCTTCAGGCGATCTTCTTGGTAGAAAAATACTTGATACATTAGAACAAAAATTCTCGGAATTCACAGTCCATGGCATAGGTGATGGTGACCTTAATAAATATAAAATTTCTAACGATAGATCATTATTAAAAATAATGGGTTTTGTTGATCCAATAATGAATTATTCAAGTATAAAGAAATTTCAAAAAGAACTAATCAATGACTTTATGGATAAGAAGATAGATTTATTTATAGGCATTGATGCACCTGATTTTAATTTAGGCATACATAAAGCACTCCAAGAAAATGGTATAACGACAGTGCAGGTAGTATGTCCTTCAGTGTGGGCTTGGAGGTCGGGAAGAATGAAAAATTTCAAGTTTATAGACTATATGCTTTGTTTATTCCCATTTGAATTAGATTATTGCTCTAATGTGAAGAAAAAAGCTTTTTATATTGGCCATCCTCTAGCAGAAGATGAAAACAAATACTTTGGTGAAGACGTTGAGAATACTATTTGTCTGATGCCAGGAAGTAGAGATTCAGAAATAAAGCAAAATTTGCCAGTGATGATAGATGGGTTTAGAGAATTTAATAAAAAAAATGATTACACTGCTCTAATTCCCGCTTATGACAGGTCTGCTAAAGAGTTAGTTGAAACTTTCATAAAAGATGAAGTCGAAATAAGCTGCCATCAAATAGAGGCATCTGCAATATTAAAAAAAGCTAGAGCAGCAGTTATGTGCTCTGGCACAGCGACATTGGAAGGTTTGTTAGCTGAAGTTCCTACTACTATTATCTATAAAACAAGCTGGTTCAATTATTTAATTTATAAAAGTATGATGAAAGCAGAATATGCTGGCATTCCAAATATACTTGCTGGAAAAAAAATCTTCACTGAATTAATTCAGCATCAAGCAACTAAAGCAGCTATAGCAAAAGATTTAGAAAATAATTTGAATAATTTGGAGATGAAAATCGAGGTTATGCAAGAAGTAAAAAGAAAGATTGTAAGCACAGATTTTTCTAAATTTTCAAATAGGATATATGAGGATCACGGGAGTAGATGAGGTTGGGGTTGGCTGTTTAGCTGGACCAGTTATTACTGCTGCTGTATGTTTTGGCAATCAAAAACCCTCCGTTATTTTTAGAGATTCAAAAAAAATTAGCCATACTCGAAGAGAAAAGTTATACAAATACATAAAAAATAATTTTCATGTATCCATTGGCATAGCAACACCACCAGAAGTAGATAAGCTTAATGTATTAAAAGCAACACATCTTGCTATGAAGAGAGCTATCAATAATTTACCCGTCATACCTGGAGCAATATTAATAGATGGACTCTATGTGCCTGATGGTATTAATAATGCGCAATCAATAGTAAAAGGAGATGAGAGCCAACAGGAGATTGCAGCCGCATCGATATATGCAAAATACTATAGAGACAAGCTAATGAAGCTTTATAGTGTTAAATATCCGCAATATTTATTAGAAAAGAACAAAGGTTACCCAACTAAAGAGCATAAAAAGGCAATTAATGAGCATGGCCTATCAAATATTCACCGAAAAAGTTTTAAAATTTAATGATGGGTAAATTCGTCCATCTTCAAGTTAAGTCTCATTTTAGTATTTCTAGTGGTCTGCCCAGAACTAATCAAATAGTTGATAAAGCGGTAGAGAATAATATGGGCTCAGTTGCTCTTACAGATAAAAATTCTTTCTTTGGTCTTGTAAAATTTTATAACTACGCGATCTCAAAAGGCATTAAACCAGTATGCGGTGTAGACTTTGATATTAAAATTAGTCAAAACCTTTATTCCAATGTTGTTTTATTAGCAAAAAATAAAAGAGGCTTAGAAAGTTTATTCAAATTAAGTACTCAGGCATTTACAGAATCAGCAAAAGGAAAAATATGCTTATTAGAAAAGGATATTCTTGCAAATTCAGATGATCTAATTTGTATTATGCCGACTGCTTGCAAACATCTTAATTTTCTAACTGGTAAAGACGATGCCAGTGAATTACAGAAAAAAGTAGAAAGCTATTTATCAAGTTTTAAAGATAATCTATTTATTGGTGCTTCATGTTTTGATAAGCGTGGATATAGTTCTGCAGCAAATACGTTATGTAGTCATGCCTTTAAAAAAGGAATTCCTGTTGTAGGCTTAAATGATGTTTTATTCTTGTCACAAAAAGATCATCTTGCTCATCAGGCAAAAGTATCAATAAATAATTCAACACTACTGAAGGATGAGATTAATAATCCAAATGTTTCATCTGAACAATTTTTCAAAACAATTAAAGAAATGCAGCTAATGCATGATGAAGATATCTTGAGCAATACAAATGAAGTTGCCAAATCTTGCAATGTTTTATTAGAAGAGGACCAATATTATTTACCTTCTTATGAAATAGAAGATAAAAAATCATTAGCAGAGTATCTAGAAGATATATCAAAAAATAAGTTAGAAGACTTTCTGAAAGAAAATACAAAACTTGATAAGGATCTTTATAGAGATCGTCTTGAGAAAGAGCTTAAAATTATCATTGATAAAGGTTATCCAGGGTACTTTCTCATTGTAATGGATATTGTAAGTTGGGCTAAGGGACAGAATATACCTGTTGGCCCAGGAAGAGGTTCAGGAGCAGGCTCTCTTGTTGCTTATGTCTTATCAATAACAACACTTGATCCACTTGTGCATGGCTTATTATTCGAAAGGTTTCTTAATCCTGAAAGGATGTCTTTACCAGATTTTGATATAGATTTTTGTATAGAAGGTCGAGATAAGGTAATTGAGTATGTTCAAAAGAAATATGGCGAAAATTCAGTAGCCCAGATTGGTACTACCGGAACAATGGCAGCAAGAGGAGTCATAAGAGATGTAACAAGAATACTTGGTAAGCCATATGGTTTTGGAGATATGTTAGCTAATATGATTCCACTTACGCCTGGAATTAAATTAGGGCAGGTAATGAATGTAGAAGAAGACCCAAAAGCTTCAACAGAGAATCAGTCCCCAGAATTACAAGAACTAAGAAAGACTAATGAAGAAGCCGCAGAAGTTTTAGACCTTTCTTTGAAATTAGAAGGCTGCGCAAGAAGTATTGGTAAACATGCAGCAGGAGTTGTAATAGCGCCAAATGATATTCATGAATTCACTCCATTGCATTTTGATGCTGAAACTAATTCTATGGCTACACAACTGGATATGTATGATGTTGAAGACATTGGATTAGTAAAATTTGATTTTCTTGGATTAAGAACATTAACAGTAATAAATAATGCTGTTCAGTCTATTGAAAAAATTAATCCTGACTTTAGGCTTAAAGAAATTCCTTACGATGACCCAAATGTTTATAAATTATTGAGTCTAGGAAAAACAAAGGGGCTCTTTCAATTAGAGTCGAGAGGCATGATCGAGGATGTTCTCAAAAAAATGAAACCAGAAAATTTTGCTGACATTGTTGCTGCAGTAGCTTTGTTTAGGCCGGGACCACTTGAGTCGGGGATGGCTAGTGATTATATAAACAGAAAAAATGGAAGAGAAAGTATTATCTATCAACACCCCTCACTAAAAAAGATCACTAATGAAACTTATGGGGTCTTTGTATACCAGGAGCAAGTTATGGAAGCAGCTCAAGTACTTGCTTCATATTCTCTGGGTGATGCGGATAACTTAAGAAGAGCTATGGGAAAAAAGAAAGCTGACGTTATGGAAGAAGAAAAGAGTGTATTTGTAAAAGGTTGTGAAAATAACAATATCTCAAAGAAAAAAGCTGAGGAAATTTTTGCCAATATAGCAACATTTGCTGGATATGGATTCAACAAGTCTCATTCAGCAGCTTATGCCTTGATAGCTTATCAAACAGCTTATCTAAAAACTCACTATCCATCTCATTTTATAGCTGCCGTATTGTCTTCAGAACAAGATAAAACCGATAAATTGGAGCCTCATGTAAAAGATTGTGAATTGATGAAAGTTGAAATTTTATCGCCGAGTATTAATACCTCTTTCTCTAGTTTCATTGTCAATGAAAAAAATGAAATTGAATATGGGTTAGGGGCATTGAAAGGTGTAGGCAAAAAATTTGCTGATGAAATTTGTGAAGAAAGAAAAAATGGACCATTCAATAGCATGATGGACCTTGCATCAAGAGTAGATTTAAGAAAAGGTGGTATTAGATCTCTTAAAAGTATGGCTAAAGCTGGTGCTTTTGATTGTCTATCCCCAAGGGATGAAGCAGTAAGCTCTATACAATCTTATCTTGAAGCATCAGATCAAAAGTTTAAATCCAAAGAATCTGGAGTCGTTGATATGTTTGATACTCCTCAAGATATTGAGCTTTCTGGATTTAAGTTAGATAAATTCTCTGATTCAGAAAAATTAAAAATGGAATTAGAGTCTTTTGGTTTCTATTACAGCAAACATCCAATTTCCTTGCTTAGAAAAACCCTTTCTTCAAGACTTACTCCAATTAAAAAACTTATGACTTCAAATAATGAAAAGTTTATCCCAGTGCTAATTAATCAAAAACGTATTGTTAAAAAAGGAAGCAGTGTATTTATTTTTCTAGAGGTATCAGATGAAACAGGAGTAATGGATGTTTCTGTGCCGATTGAATTATTTGACTTAAAGAAGGCGCTTTTCAAAGAGAATTCTGTAGTTATGCTAAAAGGAAATATTATTACTGATGATTATAGAAGGGGCAATTTAGATGATGCGGGAATTAAAATACGCGCATCAGATATTATGCCTATAGATATAGCAAGAAGCTTAGTTACATCTAAAATTAAGATTAATGTTCCAAGAGCTGAATTAAAACAGCTTGGTAATGGAAAATTTCAGGAAATTAAAAATTTAAATGATCCCAATGGCCTGGAAGTTGTTTTGAATTTGTTAGATGAAGAACTAAATATTTCAAGTGAAATAAAAGTTGACACCTTTAAGATTTCCCTAGAGGATAGTACGTTCGAAAAAATTGATGAGATTTTTGGAGAAGATAATTACACTTTAATTTAGCAATGGAACAATACTTAGATTTTGAACAACCAATTTATACTTGCCTTGAAAAAATAGAGGAATTAAAGAAAGTTGTACCCGCACCAAGTAATCTTGCTGAAGAAATTGCATTACTTGAAGATAAAGCAGACCAAGAAACTCAAAGAATATATAAAAATTTGAGTTCTTGGCAGAAAGTTCTTGTTGCTAGACACCCTAATAGACCACATACCAAAGATTATTTAGAAAATGTTTTTAATGGATTTGAAGAAATCCACGGGGATCGACTTAATGATGATGATATGGCTATAGTTGGTGGATTTGCTTTTCTAGATAATTATCCAGTTGTTGTCATAGGCCATGAAAAAGGCAGGGAAACCGAAGAAAGAGTCAGTAGAAATTTTGGCATGCCTCACCCATCAGGCTTTAGAAAGGCAAATAGATTGATGAAACTAGCCGAAAAATTCACTTTACCTGTAATTACACTAATAGATACTCCTGGCGCATACCCCGGGGTTAAAGCTGAACATACAGGGCAACATGAAGCAATAGCTAAAAGTTTGGAAGTTATGTCTGATCTGAAAACACCTATTATCAATCTAGTCATTGGTGAAGGAGGCTCAGGAGGAGGCTTTGGTATTGGTCTAGCAGACAAGATAGGAATGTTAGAGTATTCGATTTATTCTGTTGCATCACCAGAAGCATGCGCTTCAATTCTTTGGAGAACGGCAAAAAATGCTGAACAAGCAGCAGATGCTTTAAAGCTTGATGCATCAAGTTTAAAAGAGCTCGATGTCATTGATTTAATTATTGATGAACCGATTGGTGGAGCGCATAGAAACCACGAAAAAACTTATCAGAATGTGAAAAAATATTTTCTTGATGAGCTTAAAGGTTTATCTCATCATTCTATAGAAGACTTAACAAGAGAAAGATATAAGAAATTTGCTGACATAGGAGTCTAAAATGGATTTCTTTACCAAAACAGAAAAAGATATCTTGCTCTCGGCAGACCAAATTATAGTGGGCTTTAGCGGAGGAGCAGATTCAACTCTTTTATTACATAAAACATTTAATTTTCTAACGGAAAGTAATTCCGACAATAAATTATTAGCACTACATATCAATCATCAAGCTCAGCCTGAAAGTAATGCCTGGGAAGAACATTGTCAAAAATTCTGTCAAGACAGAAAAATTCACATTCAAGCTGAAAAAGTAGAGATTACTATTAAAGGAGAAGGTTTTGAAGCTGCAGCTCGAAGCGCAAGACTAGCGGTATTCAATTCTTTTGATAAAAATGCAGTCATTGTCCTTGGGCATCACTTAGACGATCAGATTGAAACAATCCTATTTAGAATTTTCAGAGGAACAGGAATGAAAGGATTATCTGGAATAAAAAGACAAAGCATACTAGGTTCAAAAGTTGTTCTGAGACCTTTATTCAATTTAACCAAAAAAGAGATTATTGAATTATTAGATCAAGAGAGGTTGAATTATATTACCGATGAATCAAATCAAGATAATTCATTCAGTAGAAATTACCTCAGAAACACTGTAATACCAAAAATTTATGAAAAATGGCCTGGAGCTAAAAAAAACATCAGTCGAATGGCCAATATTTTAAGAAAACAAAATATTCTATATGAATCTTATCTTGAAGCTGTTCTTGAAAAAGTCTCAGATGAAGACGGTTTAAAATTAGATGAACTAAAAAATTTAGATTACTTTGAAAGAGCAGAATTAATTAGAATTTGGCTTGATAAACAATCTTTCAGCACACCTAATGAAAGCCAGATGAAAGAAATAGAGAAATCTTTCTTCCAATCAAGACAAGAGTCTAATCCTGTAATAAAATTCCAAAGAGAAGACGCTCAAAGGTTGGGCGTAATCTTAACAAAAACAAATAATTATTTAATTGCGGAAGAAATAAATGAGTGAACCAAAAGTTTTATTTGAAGAGCATGGATCAGTTGCTGTAATTAGTCTCAATAGACCAGAGAAAAGGAATGCATTAGATCCAGAAACCGTGCTTTTATTTAATGAATTTACTGAAAAAGCTAAAGACAAAAAATACAAGTCAGTAGTTATCACCGGAAATGGCGGTGGTTTTTGTGCTGGAGCAGACCTGACTCCTACTGGAGATTCAATGGGATGGGAAAGTGTAGAGCAAGCACTTAATGAGGGATACCATGTAGGACTTAATAATCTAATTTCTATGGATAAAGTTGTCATTGCAGCAGTTGAAGGCCCATGTGCAGGTATTGGCTGCGCTTATTTTATGAGTTCAGATATTGTTATCATGGGCAGATCAAGTTTCTTTCAAATTGGATTCTCAAAAATTGGTTTAATTCCAGACGGAGGCTCAACATGGCTACTACCAAGAATTGTTGGCTATACAAGAGCTTTTAGGATGGCATCTGAGGCGCAGAGAGTAATGTCTGAAGAGTGCAAAGAATTAGGTATGTGCGCTGAAATCTCTGAGGATGGCAATGCCCTTAATGATGCTTTAGAAATGGCAAAGGTTTATGCTGATTTTGCACCAATAGCATTAATGAGAACAAAAAAACTGATGAGGGAAAGCTTCGATAGGTCTTATCATGATCAGCTAAAAGAAGAAGCTAGACTTCAAGACGATTTAGTAGGCAGCAAGGATAATATAGAGGGCGTTCAAGCTTTTGTCGAAAAAAGAAAACCAAAATTCACTGGCGAATAATTATACGATCGAAAATTTTTCAGAACATCACCTATCAGATGTTCTAAAAATAGAATCTGCTTCGAATTTAACACCCTGGTCCCAGGAAATATTTCTTAAAACTTTACAAACTCGCTCTATAAGCTTTGTAATCATATCTGAAGAGAAAGTTATTGCATTTTGTATTGCCAATACAGTGCTGGATGAATGTCATTTACAAAATATTGTTGTAATAGAAGAGTTAAGAGGCAAGGGTATTGGGACATTCATGCTTAATATACTTTTTAAAAGAGCAAAATTATCAGATTTACATACTGTTCTACTGGAAGTTAGAGAATCAAATAAAAGAG
>TARA_B100001175_G_scaffold66740_1_pt1 | contig 15873 bp, 11 predicted proteins | sample TARA_B100001175 | Tara Oceans TARA_B100001175
CTACAAAACCATTGGATATCTCCCATATATGCCGATGGAAAAATATATTTATTTAGTAGAGAGGGAGGGGCTTCAGTAATTGAAGCATCCTCTGAATTCAAGGTTCTCTCCCAAAATGATTTCGACACAGTATTTGCTTCTATGCCCGCCATTGCTGGAGATTCCATGCTTATAAGGTCAGATACGCATCTCTACCGAATAGCCAAAGGATACGAGGTCAAAGCCCTCCCCAAAATAGCTTCTGCAACTAAGCGCTCCAAAAAAACAAAGGGCTTTTCCAAAAAGCCTCAACAGCGAAATCCCAATAATTTAGTTGATGTAACAGCATATTATTTGGGAGGAAAAACCAACAGCAAAGGAATATTTGAATGCAGTTTTATGATTGAAGAGCCAGGTGTTCCAAAGGATGAATGGCCTCAGGTCAAATTTACTGGTGATCGTTTTCAATCCGCTTTTTCTGGCTATAAGCAATATCAAAAAGTTAATCTCGACCTAGCAAAGCGGACAGCGCGTCGCAAAAAATAATTTCACAGATAAACAAATATGGATATGAAGCATTTTAATCGGAGGCAAATGCTAAAGGTGGGAGCCTTAGGAGGGCTCTCATTATCTAATTACCTGAGAGTTCAAGCTGCCTCAAAATCGAATTCGCCAACCCGTTCTGGAATTTTTATTTTCCTAGAAGGCGGCCCTTCCCATCAGGACACTTTTGACCTCAAGCCGGATGCTCCCTCTGAATACCGTGGCGAATTCAATCCCATATCGACTTCCGTTCCTGGAATTCAAATTTGCGAACATCTTCCAGAATTGGCCAACCGCGCCAAAGACTACGCGATTATTCGCGGCCTCACTCATACGCTTGCAGATCATGGAATTGGAAAAAAATATTTGCTCACAGGAAATAGACCTTCTCAGACATTAAGTTATCCTGAATACGGCGCGGTGGTAAGCAAAGTACATCCATCTGCCCCCGATCTGCCGTCCTACGTTTCAATAGATGAATCGTTTGTAGGCCCCGGTTATCTTGGTAATGAATTTAGCGCGCTTACGGCTAAAAAGCCGACATATGGAATTCCTTACAGTGTTCGAGGCATTTCTCTTGAGGATGGATTAACAGTAGAAAAATATAATTCCCAAAAGAAACTACTAGACGATCTGGACACCGCGTTCAAAGGCTATGAAGATCTAGACGAATCAGTTCGAGGCCTTGACCGTTTTGGCGAACAGGCTCACGACATCATCAGTTCTCCAACAACTAGAAAAGCTTTTGACCTTTCGCTGGAAAAGCCTGCCGAAGCGACTAGATTTGGAAGGCACGAATTCGGGCAAAGCCTGCTACTTGCTTCAAGGTTAATCGAATCCGGTGTTCATTTTGTTACGGTCCGATTGCGCCCAGCTGAATTCGATTTTGACACTCACACAGATAATTTTTCGCGGCTCAGTAATTTGCTGCCCCCCTTTGATAAAGGACTGGCTTCCTTAATCGACAGACTGAAGGAAAGGGGTCTTTTCTCTTCAACGGCGATAATGGTAGCAGGTGAATTTGGCCGAACCCCAAAAGTAAATAATCAAGGCGGACGAGATCATTGGGCAAGAGCCATGTTCGCTCTTATGGCCGGCGGTGATGTCCGGGGAGGTCAAGCCATCGGAGAAACGGATAAACTTGCAGGGGAACCAAACGGATCAGGCTATTCCCCGGAAGATATAGCCGCTTCGTTTTTTCAAAATATTGGCATCTCTCCTCAAAAAGAATTCCAGACCAATGTAGGAAGGCCAATTAACCTCGTACGTGATGGACAGCCAATTAAACAACTTTTTTCATGAAAAAAAACATACAATACCTCATAGCCCTCGGGGCCATCGTTATTCTCTCCGCTTGCGGGCAAGCTCCACAGCCTCCCAATATAACTCTTTTCGAAGCAGCGATTAATGGGGATTTAGATGCCACTAACCAACATATTGCTGCGGGAACAAACCTAGATAAACAAGATCCAAACCCAACCGGGAACAAAGATACGGCACTAGGAATGGCAGCAGCATTTGGCCATTCTGCTGTAGCAATTGCACTGATAAATGCCGGCGCAGATTTAAATAGAAGAAATAAAGATGGAAATACGCCTCTGCACAGTGCCGCGTTTTTGTGTCACACAAAAATAGTTCAAGCATTAGTAACTAAAGGAGCAGATAAAGGAGCCAGAAACAATTCCGGAGGCACTGCACTGGATGGTGTAATGATGCCATGGGCAGAAGCAAAGCCCATTTACGATTTTCTTGATGAGGTTATATACAAGCCTTTTGGATCTCCATTGGACTACGACCGAATCCAATCTACCCGCCCAAAAATTGTTAAGGCTCTGCAGTGATTTTTTCTAAAAACCTCTTTGGATTTGCCTTCATTTAATGAATCTGTGTTCCTTAGGGGTAAGATATAAAAATCTGAAAATTTGTAACTAATCGACTGTATTTTGTCTATAACGTTACAATTGTGTCACGTTTTATGGTCGTTTTAGCAACACAATGCTGTCTTAATTGCCTGTTCAAAGAAAAAAATCCTATAATGAGGAAACCTTTTATAATTCTTATAGCTTTTGTTTTATTTGCCCTTGGCAACTACTCCGCTCAAGCCAAGACCCTTAAACTCGATGATCTGTTTCAAAAAGATCGAGTTATAAAGGTTGATATAAGGGTATCTCCAGCAAACTGGGACAAGCTACGATTAAGATCCCGTAATTTTTTCGAAGCCCTTCAACCCAGCCGTCAGTTTGAGCCTCCTGCTACTCCTTACGAGTACGTGGAAGCGACTGTTACAATTGATGGGGTAACTTATCCGAAAGTGGGCATCCGAAAGAAAGGATTCATTGGCTCTCAGGATACAAACCGACCATCCCTCAAAATCAAACTAGACTATTTTGACGAAGATCAAGAAATAGACGGATTAAATAATCTGACTTTTAATAATAATAAACAGGATACCACTCTGATGAATCAGTTTATGTGTTATGATCTATTTGATCAGGCTGGATCTCCTGGCTCACGCTGTGGCTTTGCTAATATCATAGTAAACGGTAAGAACCTTGGCATTTATTCGCACGTTGAGTCAGTCCGCAAACACCTCCTTAAACGAGAGTTTGGAAGCTCAAAAGGAACCCTTTATGAGGGAACTGTTGTTGACTTTTATAAAGACTGGGAAGGAAGCTTCGATCGCAAAACTGGAAAAAAGAAAAAAGGCCTGGAATCAATTCTTGATGTAATCAACGTAATGGAAGGAGGAAATGGCACCCCTCTTTTTAGTGGAGAATTTCCTGGGCGAGCACTCGTTCCTGAAAACGGAGACTTGGATAACGAATGGTTTAAACCAGATTTTGACGACTCAAAGTGGACCCCAGGAAAGAATGGAGCCGGATTTGAAATGCAAGAAGGCTACGAAAAGTTGATTCAGAAATCCTTTAATTTCGAGGAGAAAATGAATGGAAAAGCCACCTCACTTTACCTCCGTTTTCCATTTGAGCTAAAAGACATTAAAGCACTTAAAGACACTAACCTCGCTCTTCGCATGAAGTGTGACGACGGCTTTATTGCTTATATAAACGGCCAGGAAGTTGCCCGTTTTAATTCACCAAAGAACCCATCTTGGAATTCAGCAGCTACAGGAAGTAAAGCCGATGCATCAAACATGACTTTTTCTGATTTTGATATCTCCGAGCATGTCGACCTTCTGAATGAGGGGCAAAACCTTCTAGCTATCCATGGAATGAATAACAGCCGGGAGAGCAGTGATTTTCTCATTGTAGCGGAGTTAGCAAAAAATGATTTTAAATTTGAAAAGGAATTATGGAAACATGTTGATGAAGAATCTTTCTACAAATTTTGGGCGCTTGAAGGGCTCGTAAGCTTTTGGGATGGGTACTCTGGAAATCGCAATAATTTCTTTGTCTACTTAAATCCTGAAACAGATAAATTACACTTTATGCCTTGGGGAACAGACTGCGCTTTCCAAAAGTACAGTCCGCTGGGTGTCGACCGGCGATCCCCTCGTTCGGTTCGCACCGTTGGCATTATAAGTCATCGCCTTTACCAGCTGCCTTCTGTTCGAAAGAAATATGCCGCTACGATGAAAGCTCTACTTGCTGAACATTGGGGAGAACAAAAACTTTTAGCTGAAACAGAGCGGCTTGAGGCCATGCTGGACCCCTATCTTTCTCCAGAACAAAGAAGGCGGGTCCGTTATGAGCCAATCCGCCAATTCATACGAAATCGTCGTGCTGATGTTGAACGCGAAATCAATGGTGACGACATGCCTCTATGGAATTCTACACCTGAACCTCCTCCAATAATCGGAGGGAGGCCTAATGAACGCCGAGGAAGAAGAGGAGATAATGAGAGACGAGGGCGAAGAGATGAGGGGGAACGTGGAGAGAGAGCCAAAGCAACCTCCTTCTTTGACGCTGCAAAAGAGGGAGATTTTAAGCTCGTTAAAGAATACTTGGCCAAGGGGGTTGAAGTTAACGATCCCGATGAAAAGGGAGGATCGGCAATTGGCTTGGCCGCACTAGCAGGCCAAAGCAAAATGGTTGGATTCCTGATTGAAGAAGGCGCAAATGTGAATATTGCCTCTGGAGATGGCGGAACGCCTCTCCATGGGGCAGCCTTCCTCGGACAAGTGGAATCCGTTGAGATCCTTATTAAGGCAGGGGCCAAGGTAAACGCACAAAATCAAAGAAAAGAAACTCCGCTTGATAGTTGCTCCGGATGGAATGACGAAACCAAAGGTTTTGTTGAATTAATCTCTGGATTCCTTCAAATCGAAGTTGACGTTGAGAAGGCACGTGCAGGACGATTAAAGGTTGAAACATTACTTAAAGAAAATGGAGCAAAAAGAGGGGCGGAATTAGCCAGCGCCGGCTTTGGAGCTCTTTGGAATGCAGCCAAAACAGGAAACTTGGCCGCTCTAGAAGCAAATTCCAAAGACAATTCAGCATTAGATTCACACGACGACAAAGGGATCACTCCTCTTTCATGGGCTGCCAATGCAGGGCAAACAAAAGCCGCTCAATGGCTCATCGATAAAGGTGCCAACGTCAATGGTAAAAACATGGATGGCAACACTGCTCTTCACGGAGCCGCATTTTTCGGAAATTTAGAAGTGGTCGAGCTCTTGCTTAAACATAAGGCTAAGGTAAACGCTCGGAGCACTAAAGGGGAAACCCCTCTTGACACCGTCTCTGCAGAGTGGAGTGAAGAGACTAAAGGAATCCTCCAATTTATAGCCGGTATTCTTGAACTCAAAATCGATATCCAACAAATCGAAGCTAACCGCCCTAAAATTATCGCGTTACTACGTAAACAAGGCGGACTTACAAGCAAGCAACTAGATTAGTTTGGAAATTCCCCTGCGTGAACGCAGCCCATTTGATTGATGGGTTTTTGAATCAAATATTTGTATCTGTATCCACTCCGCAGGTTTACCCCCAATGCAACGCTACCATGACTTTGATGCCTTACGTTCTGCAGCCATGCTTTTGGGCATTGTTCTTCATGGGATGATGTCCTTTGTGCCGCTGCCTCTCGCAGTATGGCATACACAGGATGTGGCCCGTGACGAATCTTACTTATTTCTTCTTCATGCAATTCATGGTTTTCGATTGCAGCTCTTTTTCGTCTTGAGCGGGTTTTTCACAATGATGATGTGGAAAAAATATGGCCTTAAAAAACTTCTAAGTCATAGGGTTAAACGAATTCTGCTTCCACTTATAATTTTTACCATCCCTCTACTTCCCATATTCATTGCAACCGACTATTACGGCAGACAAATCACTGCAAACTATGACAGTAGTTTATCTATTTGGGATGCCTCAAAGGCAGGAGACCCCGATGCTATCAAACAGCATATTGCTTCCGGGGCTAATCCTAATACTGCAGATTTGATCGGGGTAACACCATTAAGTTGGGCTACTCGACTGGGTCATATTCCCGCAGTAGAAGCTCTGCAATTACAAGGGGTAGATATCCATGCCGCAGAACCGGATGGAACAACTCCCCTCCACAATGCTGCACTCTTTGGAAATTTGGAGATGGCGAAATTCTTGGTCAGCTCCGGTGCAGATATAAACGCTGAAACCTCTCTTGGTTATACTCCATTGTCGCTTACCGAAGTTGATGAACTTAGCACTGTCATTATTGCTGAAATGATGTCGGTACAATTAGATGACACCCAGCTTGCTGATCGTCGGGACGAAGTTATTGTCTTTCTCAAAGAGAATGGAGCGAATTTAGGAAGTGCAAATCTAGAAGAACCCCTTGCCTGGCTTTATCCATTCCTGCCTGGAATCAAACCCCTTGTAAACCAGCTCCCTGCTGCAGGTCAGTTAGGCATGGAATTGGCAGCCATCTTTTGGATTCTTTGTGTCCTCCCAGTATTTCAGCATCTCTGGTTTTTGTACTATTTATTTTTAATTGTCTTGGGCTTTGTTGCCGTTACTTGGATCTGTCGAAATAGAGGCTGGAAGCCCGTTCCTTCTTGGATGGTTTCCTGGCCATTCTGTCTAATATGGGTAGTTCCTTTAACTCTTGTTCCACAGTTTTTTATGATCACTGACTTTGGCCCTGACACTGCAGCAAGTCCTATTCCTTGGCCTCCTTTGGTTCTTTATTACTCAATATTTTTTGGATTTGGAGCCTTGGCCTTTGGGCGCAAATCTTTTGATTCAACAGCAGGCCGATTCTGGCCTATAGCGTTAATCCTGGCCGTCCCCGTCCTTTTACTTGGTATATCCGAGTATTCAGAACGTGGCAGTTTGTTTATCTCTACCCAAACCAATTCTCTATCTGCATTTTTTCGCCACCACTTGCTTTGCACCATATTAAGTGTTTTGTATGCTTGGCTAATGATCTTCGGTTTGATTGGTGCGTTTCGAAAATTTTGTTCCGGTGAAAATCGCAGCATCCGATATCTATCCGATGCATCCTATTGGCTATATATTGCTCACCTGCCCGTAGCCATGCTGCTACAGATATGGATCGCGAATGCTCCTTGGCCAGGTGCATTGAAATTAATATGCATATGTACCATTACGACATTATTTCTTTTAGCGATTTATGAGATTGCAGTACGCTACACTTGGATAGGAGCTATGCTTAATGGCCGAAAATATCGAAGTAATTGATATTTGCTCTATGGTAAATCGACAGCTATTCTCCGCGCGCTCTTGTCAGAGGTTACCCCTACAATCCGCAAAAAATACTTAACCCTTTATTCATGAATTTCCTAAAAATGCTTTGGAAAGCCATCGACGTCTTCCTTGCCATGTCAGGCTTGCGTCTTGACTCAGGGCGAATGCTTTTTGCTTGGATTCCTTTATTAGGACTATCAACAGGCCTTCTCTACTACGTAGACCAAAATGGTTATCACATTCCGTATATTATTTGCACTTGGATCTTTTACTACCTAGGCATCAGCTTGATTCTTGGAACCAACATCAAACGGGTAATGGCGCAAAAGTTTGGGGAAGACAAAGCTCTCGCGTTTTATGATATGATCTGTGGCCTCATGTTTTTTAATATTGGAACCGGTATAAGTGCGGCTGCACTTCATAATACGGAAGCGTTTGAATTGTCACTGAACTTGAAGTGGGGGTTATTTGCACTGCTTTCTTTTGTAGGCTTTGGAATTAAGTTTTGGGCCACTTGGGTCGTGGGCATAAACACTTATTATTTTCGCGACCTATTTCTTGATCGCGCACAAGGCGAGTTTACGGCTGCTGGCCCCTATAAGTTTCTTCCTAATCCTATGTACGGGGTTGGCAATTTTCATGCATATGCTGGTGCTGTAATGACTTGCTCAACTTTTGGGCTTTGGTATGCGTTAGCATGCCATGTTGGAATTTACGGATTCTACTTTTTTGTAGAGAAACCTTTTATAAAAAGGGTCTACCTAGAAGGTTGATTAGATTTAAATATCTAGAAAATCCGATATAGGCAGCTTGTTATCCCAATAAATCTTTGGCTATCGAATTGAAATATACCGAATTCCTAGGGAAAGGTTTACTAGTCAAAATATTCTAAGTTAGCAATTGACTGTTGAGCTTTTTTTCTTGTTTTAAAGTCCTGCATTCTATTATGTGATTTCAGTCTTCATCCTTATTATTATGTCTAACAATAAGACAGAAACCCCCATCGCAAGCTTCGGCCAATTTCTGGTTATTGCTGGATTAATTATCATTTATGGAGTTGGAGCTTTTTGGATATGTGCAGAACTAATTCAAGGGGGCAAAGGTGAGAAAAAAATACCCTTATATATTCAATATGGGGTTCCAGTTTTATTCAGTGGAATCGGAATACTTTTTTTTACCGTACTGTTTCAACGGTTAAAAGCTGCAAAGACCGATAAATACAAGGACGTACAAATCTAATATGAGCGACTCAAAAATTATTCTTGTTACAACCCCAAATGTTCCTGAAAAGACAGTCGTACGCACACTAGGACTTGTACGTGGGAATACCATCAGAGCTCGCCATGTTGGCAAAGACATCATGGCAGCGCTAAGAAATCTTGTGGGCGGAGAGGTGACCGAGTATGCCAAACTACTAGCAGAAAGTCGTGAACAAGCTCTCGACCGCATGATAGCAGAAGCTGAAAAACTGGACGCTAATGCAATTATCGGAATCCAATTTCAAACTTCAGTAATCATGGGGGGGGCAGCTGAAATGATGGCCTATGGAACTGCGGTAATTATAGAATAAATTAATCTTATAGATCTATTCTAAAAGCAATCGCTGAATCGCTTATTTCTTTTTGTCTGCACCCTTTGGCAAAACTTTCATCACACCACGCATCATCATGGCGTGACCCGGAAATGTGCAGACGTATGGATAATCACCTGGTGGTGGTGCTATAAAACTAATCACAGTTTCTTCGTCGTAATCGATCATCGTCGATCCCCAAAGAATTAAAGGGGTATCAGGCCTCCATTGTTTTCCAAAGCCATCGTTGCCCAAAGCAATTGCGAGATTGGCAACCTCATCAGCTTTTCCTGGTTTAACAACAAGCAAGTTGTGCGGAGGAAAATCCTTGTTCTTAAAAGTCAATAAAACGGGTTTTCCTGTCTCAACATCAAACTCCTTCACGTCATAAACCATTTTATCCTCAACTGTACTAATGGTAATTTTAAAGGGCGTTTCTCGAATTGCCCCAGTTACAGCCATATCCAAGGAATAAAATCCTGTGCGGGCAGTAACAAAGAGTGTGTTGAGCTCTTTCCCTCCGAATACGACATTTGCCGGGCTTTCAGGAAACTTTAAATCTGCAATCTGTTTCCCCTTTGGGCTAAACACCTTAACTGAACCGGAGGTAAGGTAAACATTCCCATGTTGATCAAGGGTCATGCCATCAGAACCACTTTCACAAAATAGTTTTCGATCCTTCAGAGTCCCGTCTTCCTGAATGGTGTAGCTATAGATTTTGTTATCACCTATATCCGCGATATAAAGAGTTGCTCCATCGGGAGTGCCGACTAGTCCGTTCGGGGTTTTGAATCCATCGGCTACCCTTTTTACATCTCCTCCTCCAGGTTGAATGTAATAAACATGTTTTCCGTCCTGAGAGAGTTCTTTATTCCCATAGTTAGGATCAGAAAAATAAACACCTCCCTTAAGATCAATCCATAGGTCATTGGGTTTATTAAATTTTTTCCCGTCGTAACGCTTAGCCAGAGAGCTGGTATCATTTCCGTCTGCGGAATAGGCAACCACACGCTTTGCATTTCCCTGACAAGCAAAAAGCCTACCGTCATCAGCGAAGTATAACCCGTTCGCTCCGTTGGTTTCCTCAGCAAAGATCGAAAGCTCTTTATTCGAAGCGGACCATTTATGAATACGGTTATTGGGAATATCAGTGAAGTAAACATCCCCATTTGCTGAAACAGCTGGCCCCTCAGTAAACTTGAAGTCCCCTGCCAATTTTACTGGCTTAGCTTGCGGCAAAACCAAATCTGCAGCCCTCACTTCATTTGCCAAGGCAAGAAGGGTGCAAGCTAGCGCCAATCCCAACGAACGAGACGTTGTCTGCAAAGAAACAATCATTCTTTAAGCTAAATACTCTTTATTTATTCTGATCCCAAAACTGTTTCACCGTCTTTGCAGATATGCGTGCATGATCAACTGGCGATCCAAGTACGGTCTTCAATAGTGCATCGTTGTGCGTATCATTTCTCTGATAAACCCATAACGCCTCTAATAGATGATGGGCATCCTCCTTCGATTTTGGATCAAACTGTTTCACCCACTTATCTGTAGCTGCAAGCACCTTGTCACTAGGATGTTCTGAAAGCTCAACCCGTGCCCGATGCCGAACGCCATTGATTGGGTGCTTTAAAAGATCGAGCAATTTCTTGATAGACTGGCCATCAACTTTCACATGTTTGGAAAGCTCCCGTCCTTCATAAGTTACGCGGTAAATGCGACCATGGTTTTTATTACGGTTTGGATCCCGAACATTATGCTGCATATGTCCAACAATAACATTTTGCCAGTCTGAAACATAAAGAGCCCCGTCGCCCCCTACCTCAAAATCGGTTGGACGAAAATTACGGTCTCCTGAGACAAGCAAGTCCTTAGTCTCCGAACCCCAAACATCTCCTTCATCATCATATGCCATGGTGTATTGCTTAATGCCAAGAAACCCTATGGCATTAAGAATCAAGAAGTTACCATTATTTTCCTCGGGAAAATGATCACTTGAAAGAATTCCGCTCGAACAAACCGGGCGAACTGTCTTTTTTAACAATTCTTGCATCTTGAAATTACCTTTACCGTCCGGGCGAACTTGATAGGCCCTGCCCCCTGTACCATCTGTCGCATAATGATAGCCCCAGTAATCAAAACTAATTCCATGCGGGTTTGGGCTATTATTAGCATGTCGCTGAAAGCGGAATGTTCGAGGATTAAAGCGGTACATTGCTGAGGCCGTATCACGTTGTGGCCCTTGCCATGGTGTTTCAACATTGCTGACGTGAAAAACACCTCGTTGATAATATATGTATCCATCTGGGCCATATACGATATTATTGGCAGCATGATGAGTGTCGGCAGAGTCAAGGCCATGTAGCAACCGCTCCTTAACATCCGCCACGTCATCTCCGTTGGTGTCCTTGAAGTAAATCAAATCCGGACAACTTGCTACAATCACCCCTCCATTCCAGAAATCGAAGCCGGTGGGATTATGTACACGTGCAAAAGTAATCATTTTGTCAGCTTTACCGTCTCGGTTTTTATCCGGCAAAATAACAAGCGCATCCTCTATCTTTTTATGTGATGGATTTCGCATCGGCTCCCACTTTGGATAGGTCGGCCAAACAGCTGCCCAAATGCGTCCCTTGGTATCAAGCCCCATCTGGACCGGGTTAATCATCCCCTCAAACATTTCTTCAGAAGCAAAGACATTCGCCTTCATATTCGGAGCGAGCTTGAGTTTACTCACTGTAACCTCAGGCGTGTCATATTTAACTGAACCTTCCTTATTGGAATTACTACTTGGCGATTTACCTCCTACATTCGAAACTACATTAACCGGTTTAGGAACATTGCTATCATCTACTGCAATTTTTTTGCCCTTGGCAGCTGCATGGACAACCTTGTCCCGATTGGTAGTCATGACATCAATCATCTTGAGTTCGTGCTGCAATACTTCTCGGTTGGTTTGACCTGCAACAAATTTTAGCCCCGAACGACCACCCCATACATCATTGCCATCCGTAGCACGATAGCGATTATACCAGTGCCAGTTTTTGTTTAAGACCGCATCCTGAATTCGGGTAAGTTTTCGCCTGCTTACACGAGGGTTTTTTCCAAATAAATTTTTATAAATGCCCTGAGCTAGCTGCTTATTCCCTTCACTCGTAAGATGGATGCCGTTAACGGTCAGCGGCTTTCTGCTTTTTTCATAAAGTCTGCTCGAAAGTGAAAACAGATCAACAAAATCAACTCCTTTTTCGTTGGCAACCTTACGTGTAACTTCTGTATATTTAGAGAGCCGTTCATTATTAGCAGCACCATCCGGCAAGTTAGCTTTTCCTAGGTTTTCATGTGAGATTGGAGAAAGCAGCACAATACGAGGAGCGCTCTTACCGTTGTATTTTTTCTCTTTCGTCTCATCGACCCACTTGGCTAAATCCGCCATGTAGGCATCCGGACTATTATCAAAAGACTCGTTGTATCCCCAAAAGGCAAGAATGACATCCGCCTTGGAAATTTCGAGATAAGCATCCGCACTAGGAAATCCATTATTACGAGGGCGATTGTTCACCTTATCTCCTCCGAAACCATGATTACGAAATACTAACTCTTTTTCGGCCATGGTGCCTTGTATATAACTTTCAAGCCATCCGTGGTGCTGCATTCGCTCAGCTAGGGCGTTACCAATAAACACCACATGTTCACCCTCATTGAAGTCCAGTGCCTGAATGGAACTCCCGGCGCCAAGCCCTAAAATAATCGCCGCTGTTAGGCCATGAAGCCTTGCTTTGATATTTTGAATTTTGTTCATCATATTTAAATTATTTACTCTTCCGCTCATCCGAAAAACAAGTTCCACCGATTATTAATGACGAGCAGGTAGCCCCTATATGTTATTCAAGTGGAGAGATAAAATTACCAGCACAAACTCCCGAAGTAAATCGAGAAAACCTTGCTTTCCGCCGGTTGGCAGTCCTTACCCAAAAGCTTTTCGAAACAAATCAATACTCTTGGCAACCCCTTCATCCGCAGGCGCCTTCCCTTCAAATTCTAGTGAAATATATCCAGAATAGTTTACATTCTTCAAAATCTTGGCAACCCGATTATAGTCCAAGTCCAAAGTATACCACTCTCCTCCTCCATAGTATGTCTTGGCCTGGACGAAATCTGCTTTAGGAGCAACCATTTCCAACTTAGGATATGGATCTTCAAGAAAATTACCTGTGTCCATCAGTAGTCCCAACCACGGAGAATTAATTGCGTTTACAATGCGTAACAATCCTTCAGGAGTACGAGTAAGCCCCCAATGATTTTCCAAAGCGAGCATGACCCCGCACTCAGATGCCTTAGGCAGACATTTCTCAATCGAGTCAATACACCACTTAAATCCATCATCCAAAGTATATCCTGGTAAAATTGGCTCCTTGCCACGAAGTTCCATTAGTTTATCAAACGACTTTACTGTCCCCCAGCGGCCGGAATTTAGCCGGATAGACGGAATGCCCATGCGATAGGCAAGTTCGATACACTTTTTTGTGTGCTCTATATTTCTATTTCGAACAACCGGATCGGGATCGACAAAATCCTGATGAATTGACAAACAAATTAAATCAACACCGTTCTTAAAGGCGTGCCGCTTGAGTTTCTGCAAATAACCATTGTCTTCCGAGTCCATCTGCCGATGCAGGATGTCGACGCCTTCAACGCCAAGCTGAGCTGTTTTTTCAATCACAGTTTCAATAGATACTTTTGGATCACGAAAATGCCAGTATGAGTATGAGGAAATTCCCAATTTAATCCTTTTTGATTCTGCCTCTGAGATCTGTTCCAAATTGGTAGTCGCACAGCCGACCCCTGTAGATGCGAGAGCGCCAAAAGCCGTTGTTGAGCCAATAAATTGTCGTCTTGATATCGACTGAGCTGAGTTGTCCATGTGCAGCCATTATTGAGGGGCTTCTTTTGAATGTCCAGCGCCCGCCAAGCAGTAGGCTTGACGAGGCGGGTGTACCAAACCTAATCTCCCCCGCCTTTTACGTACCGACAATCGGTATGTTTAAACATTTTTTTGAAGAAAGAATAACGTGGAAGTCTCAGTAACCGACCTTTCTCCCTGTAAGAAACAACTCCGCATCGAAGTAGATGCCGAGACCGTAGATGCTAAATTTGATGCCGTAGCGAAGGACTTTCGCCGTCAGGCTCAACTCCCTGGCTTTCGACCCGGCAAAGCACCTCTGGCTAATGTTATGCGCTCATATGGCGACAAAATTGCCGATGAAGCAAAACGCGCCCTAATGGCCGATAGTTATGGGCAAGCACTCAAAGATAAGGATTTGAAGCCCGTTATCATGCCAGAAATTGAGGAGCTTCAGTTTGGACACGGAAAACCTTTTCAATACATGGCCACCTTGGAAGTTTCTCCCTCTTTTGATCTCCCTGAATATGAAGGATTGGAAGTAGAAAAGGAGCGCCGTAGCGTAACGGATGATGATGTCAAGAAAGCCCTCGCAAAATTACAGGATCAACGTGTTGAATACAAAGATGTTGAACGGCCAATGGCTGAAGATGATTTTGTTGTTGTTAATTACAAGGGAACCATTGATGACAAGCCAATTACTGACACTGTCAAAGTAGCTCGGGGACTCAGCGAACAGTCAAATGCGTGGTTACATCTTAAACGCAATCCTCTTGTTCCTGGATTAGTTGAAGCTTTAATCGGCGGCAATAAGGGAGATAAGAAAACCGTACCGGTCAAATTTCCTGAAGAATTCATTTACGAGGAACTTGTCGGCAAGGAGGGACAATTTGAAGTTGAGATCGTTGATATTAAGGAACAATCCCTTCCGGAACTTGATGATACATTTGCAAAATCATTTGGCGCAGAAGGTATCGATAAACTTACTGAAGGAGTAGAAGCGGATCTTAAAAACGAACTGGAGTATTCCGAGAAACAATCTATTCGTAATCAGTGCGTCCAAAAATTACTCGAAAAAGTCACCTGTGACCTTCCAGAGACTATTGTCAACCAAGCTACCCGTGCTGTAGTTCACAATATTGTGCAGTCTAATCATAACCGCGGCGTATCGAAAGATGTGATCGAGGAAAACAAAGACGACATTTATAGCAATGCCAAATCTAACGCTGAAGTTCGCGTGAAGGCCAATTACATTCTTGCTCAAATTGCTGAGAAGGAAGGGATCAAAGTTACCGAACAAGAATTAAGCCGCCAAATATCTGCTATGGCGATGCAGCAGAAAATTAAACCCCAAAAGATGGCCGACCAGCTCAAAGAGAATGGCGGCATCTATGAGGTCCAAGAAGAAATTCTTAATTCAAAGGTCATAGATCTGCTTGAAGAAAAAGCCAAGATTACAGAAGTCGATCCCAAGCCTGAGTCTGATAAGGATTGCTGTGATAACCCTGGAGAGGATTGCTGCGATAACCCCAAGTAAAAATGGCAAGCTCCCAGCTTAAAAAAATACTTAAACCTCTTTTTTAATTTTTTTGTATTATTCGTTTTTTCTGAATAATACGACAAATTATTTGTCTCGTAGAATTCTGAGCACTTCTCGCGTTCCGCATCTTGTGAAATATCATTGTTCCTTTGATTGACTTCAGCCTGTGCTTACGGAGAATTGGGCGTGCATTTGTTTTGCCGAATTAATTTCATCCGAATTAGTCTAATTATAGGCTTTTTAGTGATGGTATTTGGCCCTGCATTATCAAGCGTATGTTATGGAGCCGAAAAAGAGGAAGTTTTTTGGAGTAGTCACATTCGTCCGCTATTCAAAAATCACTGTTTAAAATGCCACGGAGGAGTAAAACAAAAAGGGGGATTAGATCTGCGAACCCTTGCCTCGACACTTAAAGGAGGCGAATCCGGCTCCCCCGTTTTATCGGGTAATCCTGAGGGGAGTCTTTTATATCAGGTGCTTCTTCCAGGTACAGATCCCCACATGCCTCCTGGAGAAGGAAAGCAACTTCCTGAAGCTGAGATGGCTTTAGTTAAAAATTGGATAGGAGCACACATTGACAAAGCAAGTTCTGACAAATGGCCTTCAGTTTCCGGAGTCACTCAACCAAAGTTAGAAACCTTGCCTCCAGCTGGACTAGCTGGCTCAAGAGTCATCGATAATTTAATCCGTACTG
>TARA_B100001175_G_scaffold282602_1_pt1 | contig 15833 bp, 9 predicted proteins | sample TARA_B100001175 | Tara Oceans TARA_B100001175
AAAATAGCACTCTTAATAGAATCTTTGAAAAATCATGTTATTGATGAAAATGAAAAAAATCAAATAAATCAAAAACAGAATGAATTATGGCAAAGTTTGAAAGAAGTAGACTTAGATGATAAAAAACGCAAAGACATTCTATACCAATATATGTTCGAATATCTAAAAAGAACAATACCTATTTCCAAACTAAAAGAGGGTACAAAAATTGCAAAAAGTAATTTTGAAAGTATTAAAAGAGCGAAAATTCACAATAGACCTACTGAACCACTTACAGAATCAGAGCAAAAACAAGCTGATGAAGAAATGAATGCATCTATTTCAAGGGGACAAATGTTAGCACAAGATGAAGATACAAATATGGAAGACGTCCAGTCTCCTAATACGCAGTTTGTAGAGGAACCATGGTGGAAGAAGAGTGGAATAACGGATAAGGCACTGCTCCGTTTACATAGCGAACCTGTAGATGGGCATATGATAGAGGTCTGGTCGCTCGATCACTGGAAGCTTGGTAGAGCTGTCAGAAAAAAAGGGAGATCGCAGGTGGTCCTCAAGCCACTGGGAGCGCCAGGTCCAGGCCAAGCCAATACAATACGTCAAATTGTGACCCAAGTGGACTACATTGATGGGACAAGTGTTGATGAATTATTACATCGGGGGGACTGGAAACAAAGACAAAATCCTATGAAGCAAAACTTAGATTACTTTATTGATAATCCCAAATATTGGAGATATGCCAAATCGAGGAGATCTCCCAAATCTTAATCAAGAATACAAGATTAAGACTGAATATACAATGAATCACAAATTACAATATCTCTAATAATCTTCGTCTGAATATTAGATATAAGTCCTGCAAAGTCTGGTCTTTGATATATATCTGCCACATTTTTCCACTCTTCACATATATTGTGAACTTTTAGCATATTTTTGACAAAGTTACCTTCATACAATGTTCCACCTAACTTTTCTACAAGTTGTGAATAACTAAACTCTTTTATTGTCCACAAATAAACGTAAGCACCGAAATCAGGAGTAAGTTTCATAGAAGCATCTCTAAGTCTTTCTTCGCTTGCAAGTTTTTCGTAAATATTTTTCAACTCATTCAATTCATATTCAACATTATTAATAACATAAGAGTCTGAGACAATGGTTTTAAATTTCTCAACAAAACTTTGTTTATCATCACTTTCTTCCTTGTTAAGTTCCCGTTCATCAATGAATGTTCCCAATACAAATGCCATAGTGGCACTCATTGTGTCATTTGCTTCAAATCTTTCAAATAATTGAATAAGATACTCAATTGTTAAGAAAGCATCACTTTCATTAATTCCAGAACACGCTCTTCCCATCAAGGTAACACATGATTTAGATTCGCTATCTTTGCTGAGATATCCAATCTTAACAAGAACATCTTCCTGCCATTCACATGTTTCTTTAATATAGTTAAGTGCATCTAACTTATTCTTTTTGAGTTTGGTATATTGTGCTAACTTTTGTTTACGAAGTTCAATGTTAGAAATGGCAGTTTCATTCAAATTGTCTTTCATTTCTTTAATGGCGATTTGATGTTTTCTTCTTTGTTTTGGTTTAGCCTTCATCATAACAAGTTCTTTTGCCTTGATTTCATTGTATTTTTCTTCTTGCTCTTTTGTAACAGGAATACTATCAAATTGCTTAACAACTTCGGCAATTTCATAGTCAATACCTTTAATAGAGCTTTCAATCTCTTTTGACATTAGAGTTGAATCAAATACTTCTGAAGGAGGTCTATTAGTTTCGATACATTTTAACAATAATACTGGATCCATAATAAACTTGGAGCTAATTGTTGAATGTTTGCCCTTAATGATATTAGCAAAATCGCTCAATGTAACCATATTCTTTGGCGGAAATGGAAAGTAGATTACTGTACCAAGAATATCTTTTCCTCTTCTTCCAGCCCTTCCAGCCATTTGAATATATTCTGCAGGTAACAAACATCTTTGTTCCTTTCCATCAAATTTCTGTAATTCACTAAATACTACACACTTTGTAGGCATATTGATTCCAACTGAAAAGGTTTCGGTTACAAACATAACACGAATCCAACCTTTGTCGAATATGGACTCAATAATTTCTTTTAAAACAGGAATCAATCCGGAATGGTGAACGGCAACACCTTTAGAAAGCATTGCTCGAATCATCCATACTTGGCTTAACTGCATTCCTTGTTCTCCAAGATATTTACGAACATAGAAATCAAATAAGTTGATACATTGAGTTTGTTCTTTACCATCTAACCATGAACGTTGAATCATCTTTGCAAGTCTTTCACAACCTTTTCTTGAAAATTGGAAGAATAGTGCTGGAAATAATTCTCTTTCGCTCAAATTGTCTAAGAATTTGATAAGAGTTGTAGTGTCTGATGGTTTATCCTTTAATCGAACAGTCTTAGATTCCTTCCATATGTTAAACATTGATTTGTAAGCATGTTCGTCAAAATTATGGTCACCTTCTAACACTTGTTTATATTCACCATTCCAATAAACTTGGTGTACAAGAGGAACCGGGCGTACATTTGTTGAAGTCATAACACACGGTTTTTCTTTGATATCTTCAACCCACTTTGAAAGATTATGAGCGCCTGGTAAAGTTGCACTTAGCATTACAAGAATGATATTCTTAGGAATCATCGCAATAGTTTGTTCATAAACTGTACCTCTATTTGCATCTCTCAAATAATGTGTTTCGTCAATTACAAGTGTTCCAACATCTTCAAAGTATTCAATATTTGTATATAACAGATTACAAATAATTTCTTGCGTAGCAACCAATATTTGTGCATCGGGATTTACCTTGATATCACCAGTTAAAATACCAACACATGAACCGGAAAACTTCTTTTGAAAATCACCATATTTTTGATTGCTGAGCGCTTTTATTGGTGTTGTATAAATTGCTCGTTTCCCATTCTTAATAGCATTCGCAATTGAAAACTCTCCAATACTACTTTTCCCAGAACCAGTATGTGATAATGTTAAAACATTATGTCCTTTTAGAATAGCATCTATAGCATCTATTTGAAATCCATCTAATTTATAAGGAAAAGATAACACTTCTTCTATATATTCAGGATTCATATTTTTCAACTTAATTATTTTTAGTAAAAGAGTAAGTCATATATCATTTTTATGACTTAACTGGTATAGAATTGAATTATAGATAATGAAGATTCTGAGCGGGGCAGTACAGTTTATTATAGGCAATATTCTTAAATATATATTTATAATAATTGGACCAGCTGGTATAAAAATTGGGCAAGTATTAAGCCATCGTTCTGATATATTTTCAGAAAAAATATGTAATATATTATCGGATTTAACTAATAATGTACCTGGTTTAAGTTATAAGGATGAGAAATTGATGCTTGAACATGCTAAAAAATTTGTAAACTATGATAAAAAACCGTTAAAACTTGGAGCCGGATGTGTAGCAGTTACATATATGACTACTGTTAATAATGAAAATATTGTAATAAAGATAAAAAGACCCAATATAGAGAAAAAATTAGAAACCTCTTTTTATATCATTTATAATTTATTAACACTACTTTCTAAACTTGGATTTATAAACTTAAATGAAAAAATATACAAAATAAAGGATTCTCTGTTAAAACAGGCTGACTTTGAGTTTGAATTATGTGAAATAGAGTATTTTCATAACAAATACTCCAATTCAGAAATGTTTAAAAATATTAAAATCCCAAAACCATATAGACATTTATCTAATAATAATCTTATTTGTCTTGAATATCTGAAAGGTAAATGTTTAGATGATATAGATTCAGAAATTGAAAAAACAAATATGGCAGACATTCTTTGGAATTTTGCTTTTCATAGTTCATTTATAGATGGTCATTGGCATTCTGATCTTCATAAAGGTAATTTAATATGTTTAGGTGATAAACTTGGTATTATTGATTTTGGTATAACTGGGTGTTTGAAAGGATTTGAAAAGAGTGTTGTTTTAAACTATAATTCTCATATATTGAAACAAGAATGGAAAATGGCGGCTCGTTTATATGTAAGGAAAATGACAAATAAAACAAATATAAGTTCAACAAAATCAGATTTGTTTATTTCAGATATAGCTATTATTCTTGAAAAATATTTTGGAAAATGTTGTCCAAATATGATTGGTAGTGTATCTGCTATTGATAAATGTTCAAGAAAATATGGAACTCGATTTAATAATAGATATGCTAAATTTGAAATAGCCTTTTCAACTATGGCCGGAACTATGATAGAACTTGGTTACAATAACATTTATACTTATATGCAAAAAAAGATGATTTCTAAATAGTTAGTTCTGGACATCATACTCTAAATAATGAACATTCAATGATGTTTGTCTTCCAATTCTTTGAGCCCTTCCAATAACTTGACTTTTCAAATCTTCTGTTCTAAATTGATGATATATAATAATATCTGTTGTTCTTTGAAGATTAAGCCCTGCTCCAAAATTGTTGGCGTTAAGCATTAGTATCTTAATTTCTCCAGATTCATATTTCTTAATATTTTTCTGTTGTTCATCGACACCTCCTTTCAAAACTTTGAAAGGAATCATTGCTTCTGACAACTTATAAGAAATTCTTTGAAATGAATTATCATATTCTGAGAAAATCAAATATCTTGAATTTTCATCCATATTTCCAACCATTTTTAATATAGTATCTGTTTTTGATAAAAGTTTTGGTGTTTTAGGATTATTATCAATCTTAATCTTCTTATCAACATGAACTGCTGATTCAATATGAAGTGAATTTGTGTGTATATTTGATTTACACATTGGACATTTATTATTAGAAGCTTTTAAAGCCATCAAAATACATTCAAAACAGAAGGATTTATGACAACAATTTGTAATAGCTCGTGGATCTGACACATTATCTAAACAAATTGGACAATTTTCAGATACTGTAACTCTATCTGTAATTGACTTAATCTTATTTTCAAATTCCCTTAATTTTGTTTCATGTCTTTGAATTCTATCTCTTCTATCAGATTCACTAATGTTTCTAATTTGCATTAATCTATTAATTTCCAATTTTTCATTATGGGCTCTATTTTTATAATTTTCGATCAATGAATCCAATATACTGGATTCTGATTTGGCATTTATGTTTAAAATTTCCATTGCTCCTACTACATCATTTGCATGTAATCTTGCTAAAGCTTCTGTTGGTAAGTTATTACGTATTTGCCTGTCAAACAAATAAACCGGAGCTTTACATTTGATAAATTTTTCAATATATGGTGGTAATCTCAATGATTGCTCAATTACATGATTTTCACTTTTAATTACAGCCAATTCATTTGGATTCATACGATCATAATAATATTCTCCACCCATAATATGTCTCAACCATTGCCTATTAGAATACAATATATCATTTGGAGTTGCACAAATAAACCAGCAAAAATCGGATTTTAATCTATTTTCGGGCAAAACAAATGTATGGGGTTCATCAATAATAATTCTATTCCATTTAATTTTGGATCGCTGTCGCCAAGTAGTACTAACATAATTGGGAATACCCCCATTTGGAACCGATGTTCGAATATACTCATCGTACCATACTTTATTAAAATGTCTGTACATTGTATTAGAAATAAGAATAATAGGTATAGGTTCGGGCGGCTCATTATCGCCGTTGCGCAGCAGAACAATCAACTCTAATACCATTTTTTTTGTATTCACTTTCTGAATATCTAATCCAACATCTTTTGTTAACGTATCTTCCCATTGATTTATCAAACCATGTGGTACAATAATTAATGTGGTTTTTATGTTCAAGTAAGTATTTCTTCGATTGTTACTCAGTCTTGATACCATAACATGATTTGTAACTTGTTGAGGTATTATATATGCTGGACTTGGATTTTTATTAACACTCAATAATGTAGCCATTACAAGAGTTTTTCCTGAACCAACTTTATCAGAATAAATACCAAAATTTGTTCTCAATTCTCTATTAATATCAGTTCTAACTATTTTATGAGTATTTTCAATTTCTCTCATTTTCCATATTGCCTTCTTTTGATGTTTAAACAATGGAATTCTTAGTTCTTCCGGTTGATTTATTTCTTGATCATCAATATTTATTATTGAAAATAATCTTGTGCGACCTCCATTACTGCTGTAAATAAATGAGTTAGACATATTAATTGTGCTTATTTTACTATTAAATAAACAAAAGTGTGTCATTTTTTTTTGAAAAATGACGCACTTTTTACTAAATAATATATATGCCCTTAAATCTAAAATGTATTTAAAACCTCTTAAATTACATAACAGTTTAAAAACTTTTATTATCAATGGGTTTAGAAGGGAAAGATTCACATATACACAAATATATGCCGTAAATATTGATAAATGTGATGGAACTACCATTTTAGATGGATTAAATTATATTAAAAAACATTATGAATGCCATTTATTGAAACATATAACTTTACCATCGACCAAGTCGCCTTCATGTTTTTCAAATCCATATTGTATAAATTGTGCTATGAACATTAATGGTAAAAATTTATTAGCATGTAATACTAATATTAAAGATATTAATGAAATTTACCCAATAAGTCCTAACCCATCAACTAGTGATGAAATTAGTTTTGAAAATCACCATATTTTTGATTTCCTTGATAATAATGATGTTTATGAGACAGATTCTGAAATTGAATACTCCAAAAGAATTTGTGTATGAATATTATGGTAATGATTTTTAAAGTATTCATTTATTTATCGTATATGTGTAATGCTTTAAAAAGTGGAAATACTTTTCCTAATTCAAAACCAAAAATATTGACAGCAAAACAAGAAAAGTATTCACAATTATTAGAAGATAAAAAAATAAGTCTTGTTGTTGTGCACGGACCAGCTGGAACTGGTAAAAGTTGGTTAGCAGTAAAAACGGCTATTGAAAAGTTAAAAGATAATTCAGTCAAAAAAATTGTATTAACTCGTCCAATTGTTTCAGTTGAAGATGAAAATCTTGGTTTTTTACCGGGGACTATAGATGATAAAATGAATCCGTGGATACAACCCCTTTATGATATTTTTAATGATGAAAAATCAAATAAAAATATTGATATCAATTCTTTAGTAAAATCTGGAAAAATAGAAATTATCCCAATCGGATTCATGAGAGGTAGAACTTTTACAGACACTTATGTTATTGCTGATGAAATGCAAAACAGTAGTCCTCTTCAAATGAAAATGATTTTAACAAGAATGGGTGAAAACTCAAAAATAATTGTTACAGGAGATTCAACTCAATGCGATTTAAAAATCAAAGAAAATGGTTTACATCATTTCCTAAAAGTTATAAATAATTACTACAAAAATAAACATGAAATATATAACAACGGTATTGGAATTGTTAAGCTGGATATAAAAGATGTAAAACGTAGTCCTTTGGCACAAACAATACTGGATGTATATTCTTCACCTTCTTCAGATCTTGAAGATGATCAAACAATTATGCCGCAAGAGCGGTCTGGATGGGACGTGTCTATATGAAAGGCTATTTATTTGATTTATAAAATCAAATAAGACTATTATTCAATATATGATTATAGTACATAACATATGAATTATCTAAATGCAATCAAGAAGACTGCATATTCCTATAATTCCCCAAAAGAACCCCATATAAAACCTATTAATAATGAAGTTGTTTTAACAAATGATGAAAATTATTTAAAAAATGTTGAGGATTCTTTTATAAGTGATTTGTTATCAGAATTAATAGATATGTGTAATTTTTTTGTTGAAGAAAGTCTTACTATGAAAAATCCTATTCTTATGAAACATCATTATGGTAACAAAAATTTTGTATCTGAAATAATGAATTTATTTCAAGAAAATGCTTATGTAGATATTATTGAAGAAGAGGAAGAAGAATCTGAATTAGAAGATGATCTTGATCCAATTGATATTTATAATGTTATTTCAAATGATAAATTTTGATTTTATAAAGCGCTAATAAATGTAATATTAGTTTAAATAAATCATGGTATGTGTTGGATTAGATGAAGTTGGGAGAGGTCCCTTTTTTGGTTCACTTTTTTGCGGTGCTGTAATATGGGATAATGATAAAGAATTTGATGAACCTGAATGTGGCTTTCCAAAATCTTGGGATTCAAAAAAGATTAGTGCAAAAAAAAGAAAAATATTGTCTAAATGGATAAAAGAAAATGCTATTTTTTGGGCGATTGATTCTGCCACATCAGAAGAAATTGACAAATATAATATTCTTAAAGCAACAATGATGACTTTTCATAAAACTTTGGATAAAATAACTGTTCCTTTTGATATGATTTATGTTGATGGTAATAGATTTGAACCATATTGTGGTAAACACGATTTTATTCCACATGAATGTTTTGTAAAGGGAGATGATACTCATATATGTATTGGAATGGCAAGTATAATTGCTAAAGTAGCCCATGATGAATATATTGAATCTTTATGTGATGAAAATCCAGATTTAGATGAAAAATATGGATTAAGAAAAAATATGGGATATGGTACAAAAGCTCACATTGATGGAATATTAAAGCATGGATTTACAAAATACCATAGAATGAGTTTCAAAATAAAGCAAATACCAATATCTTATTATGAATCTTTCCAAAAAAAATAGAAATAATAATTGAGAAAATTTAATTTGTTTTATTAATTATAATGAACGTTCAACAAAAACTTATAGCTACTTTTGTTACTGCTGGAATTTTAATTGCGATTTCAATTTCAATTCAATATATAGATGCCGAAAATCTGAATAAGGATATGATCAAATATGTTATCGGTGGATTATTACTTTTAACTTGGATATTTTTTGTATTTATTTCAGATTTGTATATGATAATTGGACAATTATCTAAAAGAGTTGATGCGTATCAATCTCAACTTCATTCAAAAATTATGAAAAGATATGTTGAAGCAGAAAATCAATGTGGCAAACAAATAGCTTAATTATTATTAAGACATAATAAATATATAGAAAGTTATAAAGTTATAATATATGAAAACAAGGAAGAGAACTAAGATACCAAAAAAAACATTTACTAAAAGAAAAGCTACCACCCGCAATCATTTAAGTCCACAAGTTCTTAATCTAATTGATGAATATTGGGATCTTGTTATTGAATATCAAACCAAACAAAACAGATTTAAACAAGCTTTCAAAGATTCTATTAAATGGAAAAAAATTTTACCAACTTATTTTGCAATACTTCCAAGAGCCTTCCCTGTATTTGATAAAGCAAATGTAGCTAATATAAATAATCCAGTACAACAAATTCAAAAAGGTATTGATGATTTAAGAAAGGATTTATTGGTTATTAATAAAGAATTTTCCCATATACATTCTATATGCGAAGTTGAATCAAGAAATAAATACGGTTTGTTACATACATTACCAAGTAAAAAAATATGTTTATTTGAGTCTGTTTATCCTAATATTAGAAAACAAATTGCTATTTCAAAGGACGCGTTAAAGCAAACAAAAAAATCGAGTCTTAACAACAATAAAGTAATTAATACACATATTAATAAATCTTCTAAATCAAAAAAAGTCCGATTTTCAACCAAGAGTACCTATATCTATTCTATCTAATATATTTGTGTATTCATTTGTTATTTTATTAACACTATACTCACAAACTGCTATATTTGTTTCGAAATTTTTCCATTTATAAACATTTTTTGTTCTAAATCTATTTGAATCTTTTATTTTTGATATATTTATCTTTCCACGTTTTACGCCAACGTGATTTTTTGAACTTATCTTAATATTCAAATCAACATTGAAAAACATTGTGTCTATATAACAATTATCAAATAAAATACCGATAGCTTTTATTTGAATAGTTCTCAAATTTTTAATTCGAATAATTAGGTTATTATTTATATCATTCTTAGTATAAGGCATTCTTTTTTCATTTGTATAGCCACTATAATTGTAACCATCTTTGAATAAATATATATCTTTTCTTTGAATAGAACCATTTTTTTGGATTAATTTAAATACTTTACCTATATAAATAGTCGTTCCTTCTAAAATATTTACAAGTTTATGTTCTTCTTTTGTTCTCGGTAGTTCTGATATTTGTGTGAATATTTCTAATTCATGTGTTCCAAATTCTATTTTTGATTTTCTACTCAATTCATTTAACATTATATTCTCTTTTGAAAGAATACTTATTCTATCCAAAATATTTGAAAAATAATTTGTTGTTTTATTCAATGTTGTTTCATATAAGTCCTTATTTGTTTGCATAGTTTCCCATTTATATACTTGTGGCGAATCATTTCTATTTATATCTGTATAACCAATCATATCTATAGATACATTACCTGGTAAAAATATTTTTCTTGAATTTCTAACAAATCCAGTATGATTTTTTGAGTCTAACATCGAATAATCACCACTATTAACACTAAAATACAAAGTATGGATATACTTATTGTTGAACTTTGGATCAATTGCTTTTATTTGTATTGATTTATCACCAATATCTTCATTAAATTTAATTTCTATATGGTTTTTAATATTATTTTCAGTATATGGTATTCTATTTTTATCGTATTCTCCTATTTCATTATATCCATCACTAAATAAGTATATACTAGTGTTTGATAAATCACAAAACAATCTACCAATATAAATACTTGCATTTTTTACATATTTTAAAGATTCAAATATTTTATCGTATACAAAACCTCTTGTTCCAAATTCTACTCTTGGTATTAACTCACATTCTGGTTCTGGCTCCATAATTTCTGGTTCTGGTTCTGGCTCTGATTCCATAAACTCTGGTTCGGGCTCTGGCTCCATAAACTCGGGTTCTGGTTCTGGTTGTGGCTCTATTAACAAACTTATTCCATCTAAAATATCATTAAACCTGTTACTAATTTTATTAATTGTAAATTTATATAACGATAAATTTGTCTGAATTGCAGACCATTTATACACTAAAGGACCAAATCCACTGTCATCACCATTAATCAAACTTATTGATATGGTTTCTCCATCATAAGTGCTTACACGACTATGATTGTATGATTTCAAATTAGAATAAGTGTCTGCTTTAATTGTAAAAAACAAAGTATGAATATATTTATTCATAAATTGATTACCTATACCTCTTACTTGAATTTTTACATTCTCTGGTATATTACTATCTTTTTTAAACTGAATTTTCAAATGATTATTTATATTTCCATCTATATATTTTGTCTTAAATCCGTTTATTTTTCCACTATTATTGTAACCGTCTGTAAACAAAAAGATTTCATTGTTCAAAATAGTTAACTCATCTGATTCACTAATATCATATAATATTCCAACAAATTTACTTGTATTATTTATAGACCAATGTCCGGATTCTTCTGATGATAAACTATAATCATTAGTTCCAAAAATAATCCAAGGTTCTATTTTTTCATTATATGCAATGTGTCTCCTATTATATCTAATTGATTTAGGTTTTGAAATTATATAAGATTTTGAAAATATCTCGGGTTTTGACATTATATAATTGGTAGTTCCGTATTTTACTTCATCATTCATAACATAAGATGGTATTGTTTCCACTGGTTTTTCTTCTAACAATGATGATGCGCCCAATTCGAATTGCCCTTCGAACGTATATTCTTCCTCTGAAATCGATTTTTCTTCAATATCTGATTCAAATAATTCCAGTTTTAAATTATGTACTTTCTGTGTGGGATGTGCTGAACTATAAGTTGTTGTTAATTCTATTGTTTCCATGTATTCTTCATTGTACAAAAGACCCAATTCTTCATAATTTATAACTATATCAAAAAATGATATATTTCTAATATCCAAATCCCCTACACTAAAACGATCTTTTACTTTACTTAAATTGGTACTACCCCTATTCCCTATACTAAAAAATGAATCATTTTCATCGTTATTAAAACTTCCATTTATTTGACCCGTATATTGTAAATATTCTAAAGAATTATCCGTAGTAGAATCTTGTATTTTTTTATCAATATACAATTTTACATTTCTAATATTTACAGTATTATTGTATTCAAACAATAAACAAATATGATGCCAATTATTATCACGTAAATCACAAGATGGAATAATATTGCTTTTATTAATTGAATATTCTCCATTTGAATTTCTAAATTGAATAGTCAACTTTCCTAAATCGCTAGTCTCATCGGCATCCTGATTTAATGCTATATTTATAAAGCTTAGCCCATTTATAGTATTGTTATTATTGAATAAATAAATTAATCTGTTTTCAGTTGGTTTTATCCTAACCCATAAAGAAAATGTCCAATTTGTATCTAAATCAAAATTATTAGTATCGTTAATAAACACAAATCCACTATTTGTTGTCATAAATTCGGGATCATCTGTGGTTAATTCGTTACTAATTTCTATATAGTTTTTGTCTAAATCATATTCTTGATCTAATAAAACACCATAATAAGATTTTATTAATGCAAATTGTGAGGATTCTATACTATTTACTAAAGATGATGTATATTTACATAACAGACTTTGACTAATTATTTCTCTACCTTCTGGTACTGTCCAAACAAAATCTATTTCCATACTATCTCTCATTTGATTGTATGTTCCATGATTATAATAAGTTAAATTACCATAGTCTTTTAATAAATTTCCATTTGAATCTTTTGTTAATAATCTAACATTTCCAGTATCTACATTTTCTTCTAAACTTCCAATTACACTTAATTTATAATTTTTACTTCTATATATTGGTAATTGTACTATACCAGTCCATGTATTTATACCATCTTTTTCTGATTTATAAAAAGTATCCAATGATTGATCAATCGATTTATTAGAACCATGACCAGATATACTACTACTTACATTTACTCTATCAAAATTTATAAATTCACTATTTGTTGTATTAAGTATTGGATTTTCTGAATTAAAATAGATTCCGGGATTGAATAGCGCAAAGCCATCTGATTCAATTGTTCCAAATGAATAATAGTTTATCAAATCAGATTGTGAATTTATTGGACCGAATAATTCACTATAATCTATTTTTTCACCTAAACAATCTATTTCTAAATCGTTTATTATAACATTTTTACTTTGTTCTTCTAAATTTTTTATATTATAGTATACCTTTTCATTATTGATATCTATATTATTAATGCTATTTGATTTCAATATTACTAGGCCAAAAGCTGTGTAATCATTGTTATTATCTATTTTATGGGTTAATGAAGCAGATTTTATTGAATACTCTTCATATTGTTTTAAAACTTCTGTAGCAGATAAAACCTTATTATATATTTTAAACTTAGTTAATACTGAATCCGGATTAGAATCACCTAGTTTTTTTCCTGATTCCCAATTACCTCCAAGACTAATCATTTGCGGTGTTTCTAAAAATAATGGAAACTTTCTTTCTTCAAGTGTTGTATTTTTTTCTAAGAATCCTAAATCTTTTGAAAATGGTTGACCATTTATATATATTGATGCACCATATCCATCTTCATGTATTATCCATACTAAATGTATATTCGATAATTTTGTATCAAAAGTTTGCCTATATTGCCAATCATTCGAATTGTTAGTCCCAGACGTTCTTACAATTATATCTATAATATTTCCATTATTAGAACGAATTATACGATACCATTGACCATCAAAAAATGTTTCATTTCCCATATAAAACAAACAAACCTCATTAATATTTGTACTGTTTTCATCATTAAAAATATATGACATCTCATAGCTCATACCTGGACCAATTTGTATTGGTTTTATAGACAAGAATTCAGAATTAGTAAATGTATATGGTAAAGAGTGTTCGATGACCTTCTCCTCTTCTTCATTATTTTCAATAAACAAAGGGATTGAATAGTAATCAATACCTATATTACCAATATTCCAATAATATAATAATTCCCATGGTTCTGAATAAAAAATTATTTCTTCAATATCTAACTTTTCACTATTTACTAATTTTTTTACTACTATTGCAAAATAATCATAATAATCGATATTATTATCAAAATAATATATTGATCCCGAAGTTACTGGAGAAGCATTTATAACATCCAAAATCTCTGTCCAACTAAATCTATCTGTGGAACCATATATTTTGAAATCTTTTGGACCATTTTCGATTTTTTTCGAAATTATTTTTAATGAATTCGGTTTTATCTTTTTGGAAGAAGTCTGCTCATTTGGAGGATATATTTTATATTCTCCTAAATCAGTATTATATCCAGCCCGACTTGTACCATCCCCCGAATATGAATAATCTGATCCATTATAACCAATCTTAGAAGTTGTTATTTCTATTTTATCAATAGATACACATTGTATTATATCAGATATTAGTATATTTTCATTTGATGGGGGGTTAATTGGTGGATTGAGATACGGAAAAATGGTTGAAGTGGTAAGACTCGGATTATTAGCACTATTGGATTCATTATAATAAATAATATTCGTATTATTAACACTATTTGATTCATTATAATAAATAGCACTAGTAAAAACAAGTCCGTAATATTTATAAGATGCGTCGTTATAATTTAAATCAATATTATATCCATTTGCATCAACCCAAGTCCAAGTTGATGCCGCAATAAAAGTCCATGAAATATTATCATTTGATGCATAATATAATATATCGTAAACCATATTTTCTGAACATACTAGTTTTATATTACTAACAATTCCTTTTTGGGGAAGTTCTATTGTTAAATATTCACCATAATGAGTCGCATATCCTCCAGACTCTATTCCAAGATTAGCGTTTCCCACATAACTACCATTTGTAGTAAAACTTTTTATACTTTTCCATTTGTTATTTATATATAACACATTTTTACTATAATTATTATTATTATAAAATCTTAAATCACCAACAATTACAGAAAATTCATTGTTATTGTTAGCATTAATACTTTCACGAGTTTTCAAAATGAATAATCTATATTGTTTATAAATTCCCGGATTATCAACATAAAACTCTGAATATGGCTTTTCTTCAATATTTATTGCATCTAAATCTTCAAATGTATCCCAACTTTTATGTTTTGTATATCCAACAACACTATGTATTGTAGTCCAAGTTAAACCATCATCATTTGAACCTTGAAAATGCCAATCAGTCGGCATTTTATACAAATAATCGGTCTTTTGTTGTTGTTCATCTAATTTTACACTATCTTCTTGATTTTCTTTTGATGAAATTAAACCTGCAACCCACATTCTGTATTTTATTATCATTTTTCCATCATTGGGTATTTCAGATAAAACTATTTTTGCACTATTATTTTCGGAATTTAATTCAAATTTATGATAGTCGAATGCAGCAACAAGATTGAATTTACCCATCATATCTAAATGCGTAGTACAATAATAGTATATTGAAGATGAAGCAGAAATGCCATTTAAATACATTATAAAGGATTGCGAACCAGTAATACCAGATGTAGGATTTCCATCTTCACTACTAAAGGTTAAAGTTTGTGATTCCTCTTCATAACCTTTATCACTAATATAGAAAGGATGACTTGTTGCTTCACCAAGTCTTCTAAACTCATAACTATACGCAGCCATACATAATTCATATACTGGAACTGTTCCTTCCGAATCAGAGAAAAAGTTATAAAACCCAGAAACTCCATAAGTACCGTTATGGTTACCACCATCTACATATATAACTGTTGGAGCTGGTTCTGGATCTGATGCTGATGCTGGAGCTGGATCTGATGCTGGAACTGTTTCTGGATCTGAT
>TARA_B100001175_G_scaffold158747_1_pt1 | contig 15770 bp, 13 predicted proteins | sample TARA_B100001175 | Tara Oceans TARA_B100001175
AATAAAAGGGTTTTTATAATTAATTAAACTATAAGATATATACTATGATAACAAAACAACATTATACGGTTGCCTATTTAACGAATCGATTTCCTTTTGCAATCGGTAATCTTCGCTGGAATTGGAAAAAACCTCCTTATTTTGTATTTTTACATATTTTATGATCTAGAATAAATACTTGTTTATTGTTGTTGTTATATAGCTAAACTATAAATTTTATTTTTCTAGATATCCTGATAAGAACACCTGTTATTACGGTGTTTTTTGCTTTATTGCATCCATTAAATAATTGAGCAAAAGGGGGAATACAAATTTTGTCATCTAGTTACTACATAAGATGAAAGGAGATAATAAAATGATGTTAGTTTTATTAAAGTTAATATGTCACATTTAGTTTATGAAAATCCTAATATTAGGATTTCTCAGATGTTTGATCAATTGAATCAGGTGCTTGAATCTTTAGCTCAATTGGATTCTACAGATTCTAATATGATTGCTATTAATGATTATGTTAGACAGTTAAATGATATTTTAATGATGTTAAGTCATGACGGGGTTGTTTCTAAGCAATTTTTTAATGGCAATGTTGATGATCTTGGAGATGGGGATTTTGATGCTGTTAATGTTTTTTTTGAACATATAACGGTTGTAGAAAAACTTTTTAAGGTGTTGTTATATGATAATAAGGATTTAAAACGAGTTGTTAATCAGATAATAATGAATTTTTCTTCTATATATACCTCCGATATTGTTTTGGGGGATAAATTAGATATGTTTCCAAATTTTGTCTCTGATTTAATTGCGTTTTTAGCAATTAATCCGATTGATAGGAAGGATAGTTTAACGATTGATCTTTTAAATCAAATGTTTTTTCTTGGTATATTTAATTTTTCTCATATAACACCGTTAGAACTTGTTACTATGTTAGATGTCGAGAATCATTCAACTACTACTTCTAAACATTGTCTTAGTTCTTCAGGGACGGGGTTAATGTTTGATCAATTATTGTTAATTTTGGAATATCGGCCTGATTTAGTTTTTAATATATTAGTTGGTTTATTAAAAACGAGTTCTAATTCTGTATCATCAAAAGAACTATCAAAACATCTTTGGATTTTGTTAACGTTAGCTAATTATGATGTTTCTGAATATCATGATGATTTATATTACAAGGAAGCTATTAATTTGCTTGTAAATTTACTATCTCGAAAACATTATACTAATATTATTTTAAAAGTATTATTACGTTTTTCTCAGAATGCTACTATTTTAACTGTTATTCAGACTAATTCAGATATAGTTAGTATTCTTGAGATGTTAGAAGAGGATACTTATTGTAAGGATAGAAAGGTGGTTGATACTCTTTTATATCGTATTCAAGGGTGTAGAAGCGGTAAGATAAATACCTTTTTTAAGTTACTTTCTTATTTATATGGGAGGGTTAAGTTATGAATGGTGTAAGAGCCTCTTCAATTCCAATGCCTGTATTCCCTCCAATGGCCGTGGTGGTGTCAGTTTCTTAGGAAGCGCAACCTAATGAGGGCTTAGATCTAGAAGCAACACCTGTAGATGACCTCTTTGTTTTAGGAGTAGATGCAGAACCTGATAGAGAAAGTGTCGATGATCGTAGTAGAATTGGACTAACCATGTGTGCTTCTTTTTGCTTATTTCTTAGTGGTAGTGTTACAGTTTGTGCATCGATCTTTCTGTCAGAAAAACTTGTTTCCCATACTTTAGGAGTAGCTGCTTTAAAATTTGCAATTGGACCATGTTTGATAGGGGATGGGGTATTGCTTTATAGGTATAAAGATAAAGTAAAGGATACTATTGGTTCTTGTCTAGACTGTTGTTGATTTTTTAAGAATATTAAAAGTTATCTGTAATTGCACCTAAAGAGGCAGAACTTACGGTATGAGCATATTTAGCTAACACGCCTCGAGTATAATTAGGTTTTGGTTTTTTCCAGTTTGATAATCGTTTATCGATTTCTGATGGATCAATACATAAGTTGATTTCTTTGTTTTCAGCATCAATTTGAATGGTATCGCCATCTTCTACAATGGCTAATAAACCTCCTTCATATGCTTCAGGTGTAATATGTCCCACAACAAAACCATGTGAACCACCTGAAAATCGACCGTCTGTAATAAGAGCCACATCTTTACCTAATCCTTTGCCCATAACGGCTGCGGTAGGTGATAACATTTCTCTCATGCCTGGTCCTCCTTTAGGACCTTCATATCTTACAACAATCACATCACCTTTTTTTACAGTACCGTCTAAAATACATGCTAATGCTGTTTCTTCGGAATTATAGACACGAGCTTTGCCTTCAAAAAATAATCCTTCTTTACCAGAAATTTTAGCTACGGAACCCTCTTTGGCTAAATTTCCATAACAGATGGTTAAATGTCCATCTGGTTTGATTGGATTAGAAAATGGTTGGATAATGTCTTGAGTTTCTGGATAATCGGTTATGGTTGATAAATTCTCAGCAACTGTTTTTCCTGTGACAGTTAAACAATCTCCATGGAGTAAACCATGATCTAATAAACGTTTCATAAGTGGTGTAATGCCTCCAATTTCAACCAATTTACTCATCGTAAATTTTCCACTGGGTTTTAAATCTGCTAAAACCGGCACTTGTTTACCAATACGTGTAAAATCATCTAAGGTTAGCTCTACATTAGCAGCATGAGCGATGGCTAATAAATGTAGTACCGCATTGGTTGATCCACCTAAGGCTGTGATAACTGTAATGGCATTTTCAAATGCTTTTTTATTTAAAATATCACTTGGTTTAATATTTTTTTTCATTAAATTTAATACGGCTTTACCGGCTTCTTGGCAATCTACTACTTTTTCTGGTGAAATAGCAGCTTGAGCTGAACTATTTGGTAAACTTAACCCTAATGCTTCGATGGCTGATGCCATGGTGTTGGCTGTATACATACCACCACAAGATCCTGGACCTGGTATGGCTGAACTTTCGATTTCTTTTAGTTCCTGATCATCAATGGTTTTATTTGCATGGGCACCGACAGCTTCAAAAACGGAGACAATATCTACATCCTTTCCTTTATGCTTTCCTGGCATAATGGTTCCCCCATAGACAAAAATACTGGGACGATTTAGTCTGGCCATGCCGATAATACAGCCTGGCATATTTTTATCACAGCCTCCAATGGTAACAATGCCATCAAATCCTTCACACCCACTGACCGTTTCAATTGAGTCTGCAATTACTTCTCGGGATACAAGTGAGTATTTCATTCCTTCTGTTCCCATAGAAATACCATCAGAGATGGTTATTGTATTAAAAATAATCCCTTTTCCACCGGCCTTATTAACCCCTTTTTCAGCTTCTATGGCTAACATATTAATATGCATGTTACATGGGGTTACCATCGCCCAGGTGGAGGCAATTCCAACTTGAGGTTTTTTAAAATCTTCATCAGTAAAGCCAACGGCACGTAGCATGGCTCTAGATGGGGCTCTGTCGTTTCCATCTACAACTTTTTTTGAATGGTCTCTATTTTCCATCTTTCAATGCTATCATTTTAACCTGATTTCGACCATATGTGGGCATAGCGATTTGTAAAGGTTAATTTGGGTAATCGATCTTGAATTTCCAAAACTTAATATCTGGATGGGTTATTGTTTGCATATGTTCAGAAAATTCAATTGCTAGCGTTATTTTTTTATATATATGATTTTTTATTTCTTCTGGATTATTAATATAAAAAGATTGCCACTGCCACTCTTTTGAAGATAATTTACTATTTATATCTCTTGTTTGAAAGTCTTTGTATGGAATCGATAAAAAGTATAAAAATTTGGCTAGTGTTATGATGTTAGTATTTGTTTCTTTTGTTTTTGTTGTATGGATTCTATTTATAAATTCTGAAATTTTTTCGTTGGGATTGGGTGGTATCAACTTTTGTTCAAAGTTATTTTCATAATATGTTGGAAATATTATTTTGAGTTGATCTAATAATTCTTTTGCGTTATTTTCCGTGAAAAATGTTTTAGCTTTTATATATTTTTTTTCAAGATCTTTGTTTGTTAATGTAGCATTGAGTCTTCGGCTGTGTAAGGTTCCCTTGTCAGTCATTAATAATAATAATCGACCTACTTCATCATATTTTTTTTCGATTTCTTTTTTATCTGGTTCTAATTCTATAAAATTTGTTTGATCGTGTAATTGCATTGATTTTCTTTTAAAACCTTTTAATGTTGGATTCAATAAATTGTTTTGAATCCATTGATAATTTAGGGTTTCATTATTTTGTGATTTTGCTATTTTCATTAACTCACCTGTTGTACTAGCTTCAAGATCATATTCATTTGAGTCAATTCGTAATTGTAAAAGTATGTTTTTATCAAAATCTTCAAATCTTAGATATAATGCTTTTTTATTAGAAATAACTTTTGCTTTTCCATAATCTTTACATTCTGTTGAATATTCATCGAAATTAAAGTACATGGTTATATCAATTTGTTTGATTATTAAGTTAATAAATCTTTCAGTCTTTAGATCTTTTATATCTTGATTGGAAGAGGTAGAAATTTTAATTAAATTTTCTAGCTTCGTCTTTAGATCTTCATAGTTAGTTAATATCGTTTCATCTGGAATGATACGTTGTTTCTTATAACTTTGATGATCTTGAGGATATGGTCTTTTAGGTAGTTTTTGAGTGCTATTTGAACTAGCACTAGCACTAGTACTAGGACTAGGGCATGGACTAGGGCTAGGATTAGGGCTAGGAATCTGTGATAACATATTATTTTCTCAATTATTTTTTGTTTCTATTTAGTTAATTATCGTTTTTTTTTTTAAATAAATTTCATTTTTTTTATTTAAATTTTGAATTATAGTTTTTTATTGGTTATTCAATAGTGTTTTAATAGGGTTGTTTTGTGGTAGATAGTTAATAGATGTAACGAGTTTTTAGTATGTAAATATTAGGAATTGTGTAATGGGGGATGATGGTATATGGAAAAATTAGATATTCGTGATGTTGATCTTTCTAACTTTATGAAAGTGTTACGTAATGTTGAATTTTTTAAATCAATGACGATTGGACAAATTGAAAAAGTTTTACCTTATGTTATGCTTTTTTCGTATCAAAAGGGTGAAATTGTTTGTAATCAAGGTGATGAGGGAGATTCTTTTTATATGATAAAAGAAGGGCGTGTTGATGTTTCTATTAAGGCTGGATTTATTTTTCGTCGTGATAAATTTCTTGCACGATTGGGCCCTAGAGAATTTTTTGGTGAAATGTCTTTAGTGAGCAAGGAAGTTCGTAATGCGACTGTTGTTTGTATAGAACCTTGTTTAATTTTTGTTTTATTGCAGCGAGATTTTAGTTATATGTTGTCGATGAATCCAGATTTTAGAAATGAAATTTATCAAATGGCTAATGATCGTAAATTAATTATGAAAAATAAAATATAAGATACGTTTATTTTTGATTAAGAATTTTTGTTTGTGTTGGAGCTGTACAAGTGTCTTTCTTTTCGATTAAGATACGGGTATGGCTAAACCCTTTGATGATCTTATTGATTATTGTCAGTCCATGGCAACGGTTTCATCGATTCAGTCAGTATTGTCATGGGATCAAGAAACTTATATGCCTTCTGATGCAATACAATTTCGCTCAAAGCAATGTTCGTGGCTTGCTAAAACTGCTCATGATTATTGGCTTAGTGACCGATTTAAACATATTTTGGGAGCTTGTATTGATTTATCAACTCAGGAGATTTTACTTGATTCATTAACGTTTGAGCAATCACGTCTTGTACAGGAATTGTATAAAGATTGGCGAAAAAAAACTCAGTTACCAACGGATTTTGTGGGGCAGTATTCAGCATTAGTTGCTGAATCAACTCATGTTTGGCAACAAGCAAAAGAACAAAATGATTATAATCTTTTTGAACCTTATTTAGCTAAATTGATTGATTTGTCACGACAAAAAGCATCTTTTATTGATTCTGACAGGTTGACTTATGATGTTTTACTTGATGAGTTTGAACCAGGTATGACTGTAAAGCGAGTTGAGCAGTTATTTGCTGATTTAAAAGAACGTGGGTTACCTTTATTAAAACGAGTTCAGGATTTAACGTTATGTTATAAACCTATTCAAGGTCCTTTTAATACGCAGCACCAATGGTTGTATACGTTGGATTTATTAAAAAATATGGGGTTTGATTTTAAGCAAGGTCGTCAGGATCGGTCTTCACATCCCTTTACGATTGATATTCATCCTAGTGATGTTCGTGTTACAACACGATTGGATAAACACTTATTTTTTAGTGGTATTACTAGTACCGTTCATGAAGGTGGTCATGGTCTTTATGAACAGGGATTACAAAAAGAGTTTTTTGGAACACCTTTAGCTCAGGCTGTATCTCTTGGTATTCATGAAAGCCAATCTCGTTTATGGGAAAATCATATTTGTAAATCATTACCATTTTGGCAAGGGCAATTAGCTAAGATTCAATCTTATTTTCCAACTCAATTTACGGATGTTTCTGCATATGATTTATGGAAACAAGTTAATAAAGTTGAACCTGGTTTTATTCGGGTAGAAGCTGATGAAATAAGTTATTTATGTCATATTATGATTCGATTTGAATGTGAATGTAAGTTATTTGATGGCTCGTTATCAACAAAAGATTTACCTGATTTTTGGAATGAGTCTTATCAAACTTATCTTGGTATTTCGCCATCTTCTGATAGTGAGGGGGTGTTACAAGATATCCATTGGTCTTCTGCTTTATTTGGTTATTTTCCTACTTATGTTATTGGGTCGATTTGTGCTGCTCAGTTATATGATCATTTAGAGTCTTCATTACCTCATATCGATACGCTTATTGAATCAGGTAATTGGTTGCCCATTAAGGATTGGTTGTCTACGCATATTTATAAAAAAGGGCGCTTATATGAATCTAATGATTTGATAAAATCGATTACGGGGCAGGATATATCTTCCCAATTTTTACTTGATTATTTGGATCAAAAGGTTGACGCTTTATATGAGGATAGTGTGGTATGATTTTTTCTGCTGAAAATCGTTTTTTACGTGTATTATTTAGATTATCTAGTATGTCGATGTCTTTTATTTCTGAAACGGCATTACAGGATCATTTAAAAATTTCTTATAAAAAAATTCATCAATTAGCTTCCTTTTGGGAACAAAAGGGATGTGTGAAGTCGATGACTCGACGAGGTGGAATTACTCATTATCAGATTACATCTTTGGGATTACTTGAAGTTGACGTTTTACAAAATAAACGAAAACAGTTTTTTATGCTTGTAATGCCTCTTATTATAGGGTTGGGGGCTATTATTTTAATTTTTACTCTACTCTAGATCTCACTAATTTTATATAATAGGTATATGGTTGATTTTACATTTATTACCTTTTCTTTGATAAGTATGGCTTCTTTTTGTTTTTTAATAGGTGTATGGTTTATCCCTGTTAATAAGCAGCTTATTACGTTTGATTTGCGTTTATATATTGGGTTGTTTAGTGTTTTAATGTACTTGGTTACAGCTTTTATGTGGATGGCTATGCCTGCTATTGCGACTACATTTTATTATTTGATTTTATTACTTTGTATTGGTGTATCTGTTTCTGTTTTTTCATTTATGATTGCATGGATTACGCAACTTTCTTCTCCTCATATTGATCATACTTATTTTTTTGCATTATGGTTTTCTGGTTTATTAGCTGCTTTTTTAGGTACAAAACTATATGCATTTGTTTTAGGTTTGGTTTTGATGGGAGTTTTGTTTTATGGGTGTTTTTATTTAGTAAAGCGTTTTCATTTAGTATCTTCGATTAGAACGCTTGTTGTTACAGTAGATTCGTTTGAATCGATTGATTATGTAAAACGTTTATTAAAATTATTAAATGCTCATGTTATATCATCTGATATTACGAAACGTGGGCGATATCAATTTACTTGTAAATATCGATTAGCTGCATTGGGCCATCATATTTTTATGAGGTATGTACTAAAATCAGATTTATTAGATGATATTGTCATTAATGAATCAGCCTAATCGTACTTCCTTGCCTGTTTTAGCATTTACAATGGGAGATCCTGGGGGAATTGGGCCTGAAGTTACGTTGAGGGCTATTGATTATTTTTCGTCTGCTTATCCTTTTATTCCTGTTTTGTTTGGTTCTCGTTCTTTGTTAGAACATCCTTTTTTAATTAAATTTGTTCGCCATAAAACTATTTTAGAGTATAAGCCAGGACGAGATTATGATCCTAATACTCTTTATTTTTCAGATAGTTATGGGGATAGTTTATTTGATTTTAATGCGCCATCACCAAAAAATGGAGAGGCTTCACATCAGTATATTTGTGATGCAACTGAGGCTGCTTTAGCAGGACATGTTGATGCTTTGGTTACAGCTCCTATTTGTAAAGAATCGTTTCAATTAGCGGGTATTAAGTGTACGGGACATACAACGTTGTTACAGCAATTAACCAATGTTAATTATGTTTCAATGGCTTTTCATACGCCTACGTTAAATATTGTTTTAGCTACGATTCATGTTCCGTTGAAGGATGTTTCATCGTTGATTACTCCATCTTTATTACAACGTAAGGTTGATCATGCTATAGAGTTTCTGCGCTTGCTTGGAAATCAAGAAGGGCATATTGCGGTTGCTGGCTTAAATCCTCATGCAGGTGAAAATGGTCTTTTTGGTTCTGAAGAACAGGATGTTATTACGTCTTTTATCAAATCTGTTGATTGTGATCCATCGATAAAAGTGACGGGACCTTATTCAGCAGATACTTTGTTTTATCGTGCGAATCGTGGTGAATTTGATTGTGTGTTGGCTATGTATCATGATCAAGGCTTAATCCCTATTAAATTAAACCATTTTTATGATGCTGTGAATGTAACGCTTGGGTTACCTTTTATTCGAACTTCCCCTGATCATGGTACGGCTTTTGATCGTGCTTATCAGTCTCTTTCTTCCATCGATTCTATGGTTTCAGCTATTCGATTAGCTTGTCGCTTTGTGAATGCTAATGGGTAAACCAAAGTTAGGGCAGGTTTTTCTTACTGATCATAATATTATTAGAAAAATAATAGGGTCTTTAGCTATTTTGCCGTCGGATCATATTTTAGAGATTGGTTGTGGTGATGGTATTTTAACCGAGGCGTTAGTCGATTTAAATGTACCCTTAACTGTTGTTGAAATTGATTCTGTTTGTATTGATAATACGAAACAAAGATTGCCTCAGGATATATCTATTCAGTGGATTTGTGAGGATGTTTTAAAACTTGATTTTTCTGGTTTTCAATCGCCTTTAACCATAGTTGCTAATATCCCTTACTATATATCGGCTAAATTAATTCAATTATTGGTCAAGCATAAATCATTGTTTCGTAATATTACAATTATGATTCAGAAAGAATTTGCTCATAAATGTATTGCTAAGCCATCTCAAAAAGTCTATACGGCTTTATCTGTGTTTACACAATATCATTTTGATATAGAGTATTTGTTTGATGTATCAAAGCGTTGTTTTAATCCGGTTCCTAAGATTGATTCGGCAGTGATACGATTAACACCTAACCAAACATTATATGATGAACATGCTCGCTTGGTAGAGGCTATTGTAGCGGCTTGTTTTTGGGGTAAACGTAAAAAATTATCAACTTCGTTAAGACACAGTCCTTATCTTTTATTTAAGGATGATATTCGTAATATTATAGAGATTCAGGATTTATTATCTAAGCGAGCGGACCAGCTTGCTGTTCAGGACTATCATTATTTGGCAACGGTTTTAAAATCATATATTTTACTTGAATGAGATGCTGTTTTTTTGTATAAATACTATAATGAAGTTTATCCTTAGTTTTCTTTTTATTTTATTTTTTAGTTTTAATTTATTTGCTAAAAATGTTGTTTATATTGTTGTTGAAGGTGTGAGTCGTGCTACTTTTTATGAATTGCTTAATCGTAATAAGTTACCTAATTATAGGCTGTTAATTGAGCGAGGTAATTATCGTAATTTAGGGATTGATGAGGGTATGTTAGTCAGTCATGATTCAACATTGATGGCTTATTCTGGATATTCTTCAAAACAGTTTCATGATAGTAGTTTTATTGAACAATTAAAATTATTAAAGCCTCAGCTTGATATAAAATGTTTTTTGTCTGTTCCTATTGATAAAGAATATCCGCTTGATATTCAGGCTAGTTTGGTTCATTTAACAGAAATTACGGATAGTCCTGCTATTTCTTATAGAACATCTACTGAAATAGGGGTGTTAGCTAGTGATTATGTTAAAAATCAAAAAGAACCTTTCTTTTTAGTGCTCAATTTTACTAATGTTGATTATGTGGGATGGCGATATCGAGAAGGTGCTATGAACTATTCTAGGGCAATTAAGAATACAGATAAGAGTTTAGGTTTGATTATTGATGCTTTAAAACAGCGACAAGAATTTGAAAATACAGAGTTTTTGATTACTACAAATTATGGATATCATCGTACACTTCAAATTCCAAAAGAAGAAGCTTGGGTTGTTAGTACACAACCTGTCTTACGTAAAGGGAGTATACATGATATTTTTCCTTCTTTAATGGATTTGTTAGATGTAAGTTCTGATATGAACTTATCTTTTAAAGGTAATTCGTTATTTCGATATCTTAAACAGTCGACGGGATCTATGCTTTAATATGTATATATTGTTTAAATGGATAGTTCGTTGTTTAAAATTGGTTTTATTTTGTGTTTAAATAATTGTGAAAAGGGAATATAGTAACTAGTTACAGTTGAGGAGAATATTTTATGGCGTTTGATAGTGATATAATTGCAGCTTTTTATAAGTCGCTTGCAACGAAGGTTTCTAAAGCAAGAACGTTGTTAGGTCGGCCGTTAACGTTGGCTGAAAAAATATTATATGCTCATGTTGATGTTTTTCCTGAAAAGCCATTTCAGCGTGGTGTGGATTATGTTTTGTTTAATCCAGATCGTGTTGCTATGCAGGATGCAACTGCACAAATGGCGTTGTTACAATTTATGCAGGCGGGTAAAAAGCGAGTGGCTGTTCCTAGCACGGTTCATTGTGATCATTTGATTCAAGCTGAAGAGGGGGCTGATGAAGATTTATCAACTGCTTTAGATGTTAATAAAGAAGTTTATAACTTTTTGAAATCAGTATCGAACAAATATGGAGTTGGATTTTGGAAGCCAGGGGCTGGTATTATTCATCAAGTTGTATTAGAAAATTATGCTTTTCCAGGCGGTTTAATGATTGGTACTGATTCTCATACGGTTAATGCTGGTGGTTTAGGTATGATTGCTATTGGTGTTGGGGGTGCTGATGCGGTTGATGTTATGGCAGGGTTGCCATGGGAGTTAAAATTTCCTAAGTTGATTGGTGTTGTTTTAAAGGGAGAGTTGTCGGGTTGGACGGCATCTAAAGATGTTATTTTAAAAGTTGCAGGAATTTTAACGGTTAAGGGTGGAACAGGTCATATTTTGGAATATATTGGTCCTGGTGCTGATTCTTTGTCTGCCACTGGTAAAGGAACGATTTGTAATATGGGAGCTGAAATTGGAGCTACTACATCGTTATTTGGTTATGATGATGCTATAAGTCGTTATTTAGGGGCTACGAATCGAGCTGATATTGCGGATTTAGCAGAGGCTGTTAAAAATGATTTGAGAATTGATCCTGAAATTCTGGATAACCCTTATGATTATTATGATCAGGTTATTGAAATTGATTTATCGACTTTAGAACCTTACATCAATGGACCTTTTTCTCCTGATAAAGCGTGGACAATTTCGGAGTTTGGTAAGGCTGCAAAAGAACATGAGTTTCCATTAGAGTTAGAAGTGGGGTTGATTGGTTCGTGTACGAATTCATCGTATGAAGATTTAGCAAGAGCGGCTTCGATTGCACGTCAGGCTAAAGAAAAAGCGTTGATTGCCCAGTCTGAATTTACTATTACACCTGGATCTGAGCAAGTTCGTTATACGGTAGAAAGAGATTCAATCTTAGCTGATTTTGAATCTATGGGAGGTGTTGTTTTAGCGAATGCTTGTGGTCCTTGTATTGGTCAGTGGAAACGTAATCGCGAGGGTGGTGAAGAGAAAAATTCTATTTTAACTTCATTTAATCGTAATTTTGCAAAACGTAATGATGGTAATCCTAATACATTTGCTTTTGTTGCATCACCGGAAATTGTGACTGCTATGGTTTTAGGTGGTCGGTTAGACTTTAATCCGTTAACAGATTCGCTTACGAGTAAGGAGGGTGATCTTGTTCAGTTAGATCCTCCTGTGGGAGAAGAATTGCCTGATTCTGGGTTTGATGTTAAAGATTTAGGTTATGAGGCGCCGGCACAAGATAGTGATGGTATTGTGATTGATGTTGATCCTGATTCAGATCGATTACAAGTTTTAACACCATTTTCTTCTTTTGATGAAGCTACTTATCAGGGATGTCGATTATTAATTAAAGCAAAAGGCAAGTGTACTACAGACCATATTTCTATGGCAGGACCTTGGTTAAAGTATCGGGGACATTTAGATAATATTTCTAATAATCTTTTAATTGGCGCGGTTAATTATTTTACTGAGCAGACAAATTCAGTTTGTAATCAGCTAACTGGTGCTTATGAAGCGGTTCCTACGGTAGCTCGTTTTTATAAAAAAGAAGGTATATCAACGATTGTGGTTGGGGATGAAAATTATGGAGAAGGGTCATCACGTGAACATGCAGCTATGGAACCTCGTCATTTGGGTGTGTGCTGTGTTTTAGTTCGATCATTTGCACGTATTCATGAAACTAATTTAAAAAAACAGGGTGTGTTAGGACTAACGTTTGCTAATCCTGCTGATTATGATTTGATTTTAGAAGATGATGTGATTGATATTTTGGATTTAGATCAATTAAGTCCTGGTAAAGATGTTATGATGCGTTTATCTCATCAGGATGGTTCAGAGGATTTAATTACCTGTCGTCATACCTATAATCAACAACAAATTGATTGGTTTAATGCCGGTTCTGCATTGAACTATATTAAAGAAAATTCGTAGTTTTTTTATTTGTATAGGGAGTCTATGTTTAATTGCTTGGGGTATTTGTAGAGGGTTATGATCTATAATTTTTCTTATGATATTTACCCTAGATAATAATGGTATCATTCTAAAGATAAAAAATAGTGTATAATAGCCCCATGAGATTACGATTTGCGCCGTCACCAACAGGAAATTTGCATATTGGTACCTTACGAGCCGCTTTATTTAATTGGTTATTTGCTAAAGCTAATAAGGGAACCTTTGTTTTGCGTATCGAAGATACCGATTTAGAACGTTCTGATGCTCAGTATGAAACTAATATTTATGATGGTTTAGAGTGGCTTGGTTTAACGATTGATGAAGGGCCTAATGAAGGAGGGGATTATGGATCGTATCGTCAATCCGAACGTATCAAAGCTGGTGTTTATGATGATATGGCAAAAAAATTGTTAGATTCAGGTTATGCTTATTATTGTTTTTTAACGCCTGAAGATATTGAAAAAGAAAAGGAGTCTGCTATTAAAAAGGGTATTCCTTATGTTCATTCTCGACGATCATCAGAAATGACTGATACAGATATTCAAGCTGCGTTAGCAGAAGGTAAACCTTATGCTATTCGATTTAAAATGATGGATGATCGTGTTATTACTTTTACGGATTTAGTAAGAGGAGAGATTCGTTTTGATTGTTCATTATTATCTGATTTTGTTTTAATGAAATCGGATGGAACGCCATCTTATAATTTTGCTGTTGTCGTAGATGATGCGGCTATGGCTATTACTCATGTTATTCGAGGAGAAGATCATATTTCTAATATGCCTCGACAGTTAGCCCTTTATGAAGCCTTATCTTTACCAGCTCCACAGTTTGGACATTTGCCTATGATTTTAGGTCCTGATAAATCTAAATTATCCAAGCGTCATGGTGCGACTGCTATTACGGATTATCGTGATCGTGGTTTTTTGAGTGAAGCTTTTATGAATTATTTAGCACTATTAGGATGGTCTCCTGATGGAGAACAAGAATTATTATCTTGTGATGATCTTATTAAACAATTTAGTTTAGATCGTGTTCATAAATCGGGTGCTGTTTTTGATGTTCAAAAATTAACGTGGATGAATGGTCAATATTTACGGAAACTTTCTGTAGAAGCACTTTATAGTTTGGTTATGCGTTATGTTTCAGCTGATTTTAGCCAGCTTATGCAGGGGTATGATCTAAAAAAACAGCATTTAGCGGTGGCGGCTATTCAGGATAATTTAGATGTGTTATCAGATGTAAGGAATTATTTAGACGTGTTTTTTGAATCGGATTCGGCTTACTTGGATTTAGTAAAGGATCAGGTTTTTTCGGCTGATCAATGCTTGGTTTTAAAAACATTTTTAGAGTTGTTAGAACAATCAGCTGCTGATTCAATGGATGATTATAATGCGCTGTTAGATGTCGTTTGTAAAAAACTTGATTTAGGTAAAGGAAAGGTGTTTAAGCCCATTCGGTTGGCGTTAACGGGTAGGGGCTCAGGGCCTAATATTGGAGCTTTATTAGCTTTTTTTGAGGATGAGGTTATTTCTAAGCGTTTAAATGATTGTTACTGAAAAAGAATTAAGGCAGTCTATTGATTTAGTTGCCATTAATCGGTTATTAGAGGAATTACCAGGGTTTTCAACGTTTAGTGTTGATCAAGTGATGACTTATTTTATGGATCCTACTATGTTTTCTTTATCGTTTAATAAAGAACCTGGTAAAGGATATTTATATAGTTTAGATTTGGCTCAGCATAGGCGGCATCTTGTTAATAAAGTATCTCGATCATTTCGTAATGCGTTGATGGTATCTCGATTACAAGCTCATTTATTGGGGGATTCTGTTTTAAATTGGGGTGCTGATGGAGCAGATTCTTTGATAGATTCGTTGGTGAATTGTTTTGATATTGGGATGGGTAGTTCTGTTTATCGATTAGATTTTGCATCTCAATCTTGTGTGATTAAGTCTGTTCAGTCTATTAATGGATCTTTTTATGCTCATATTTTATCTTTATGTCAGTATCCTTATATTAATTTATCTAATTTTTCAGTTCAAAATTCATTTTGGCAGCTTTCTAATTATTTAGAGGGGGTTCATTTTAATGAATTTTATTTTCAGCAAACGATGACGGAATCTATTATTGAACAATTGGCTAGTCATGCTTGTTTAGGCGATATTTTTGGACGAGGTGATCGTCATTTTGAAAATTATTTGGTTTCTGATAATACGATTTATCCGATTGATGTATCGTATTTATTTTGGCCAGATAATGATGATTGGTTAGATCGTTATATTGCAGGAGGTCAATCTGAGTGTAGTTTACTTGTTTTAGAACCTGATTTTGAAAGTCTTTATTGGAAATGTTATCACGCTGCGTTTACTTATTTTCAATCTTTAAAGGACTCTTTTGTAGAGGCTATTCAATCGTTTTATTTGCCAGGTGTTGCTAAAGATTATGAACGATATTTATTAGAACGCTTAGAAGATGATCGCTATGTTATAAATAGAAAACAGCAGTTTCAGAAACCTTTAGAGGAATATCGGTATCGATTAGACTATAAGTCTCGTTTAGAGCAACGCTTTCAGCAAGACGCGAAGTCTTTGGATCCTCTTTTATTAATGTATTATTATGCTAATAAAGATCGGTTAACGGCCTTTTTTTTAATTGATTATTA
>TARA_B100001175_G_scaffold125247_1_pt1 | contig 15765 bp, 9 predicted proteins | sample TARA_B100001175 | Tara Oceans TARA_B100001175
AAGTCTGCATATTTCGTGAGGTATTTGTTTTTGTTTTTTTGAATCATTACTGTTCGTTTATGAGTCCAGACGGAAGATGGCGTAATCCTTTTCTAGCTGATAGCGAGTATGCAATAGCACATGGATTTTGCGACCAGCGCGACAGTACGCACCTTACTGGTCCGATCCCTACCTCTGAAGAAAGTGGAAAAATTCTTCAAGAGAACGATTATCAGTATGAATGGCTAGGACCTGGACATTTCGGTGGCCTTATTTCAGGTTTGTATCCGGACGGAAAACGAACAATTTGGAGTAATGGAAGAGAGGGAATCGTAAAACTCGACTATGAGACACTTGAAGTATTAGACACGTTTAGTCTCTCACATGAAAAGCCAGATGAATTATTTAGTAGTCATTCGGATTGGGAGACGGGTGTTGCCGATTTAGACGACTTTACTGATGAAGAGAAGCTTATTCAAAGTGCGATTTCTCTAGCCACTCGTTTCATGACTGGGCTAGATGGTATCTATTCACTTCTTGATATTGACCATGTCATGTATTTGGGACGAAAAGAAGGAGTGGTTGCATACGCAGAAAGAGACCCAAATAGTCGTTATTCATCTTTATTTGAGAAAGCTCGTTGGGATAAACCAGAAGAAATTGAAGGTTTTTTTGTTGGAATAAACATGACACCAGATGGTCGTATCGTGTTGTCTACAGACCATGGTTGGTTGATAAGTCTGTCAAGAGACTTTTTAGATTATGTAGCTGTGCAAATTCCTGGAGCTGCTAATCAAGCAGCTGAACATTGCAAGATAATGGAAACTGAAAAAGGTAATACAGGGTACGGGTGGGTAAGGACAAGTCTGTGTTGTGATGAAGAAGGCGGTATATATATTAATTCAGTTGATCATTTACACCGTGTGGTATGGAACGGAAAAAAGTTTTCTTTTTCTGACGACGACGGAGCCTGGAGTTCTAAATATCGAAATGGAACTGGAAATGGTTCAGGCACAACTCCTTCACTAATGGGGGATGATCCAAATAAAGATCGTTTTGTTGTTATCGGAGATGGAGATGAGGTCGTAAATATCACACTTTTTTGGAGAGATGAAATTCCTGATAATTGGGAATGCTTACCAGGTGCGCCTTCGCTAAGAATTGCGGGTATGGGAGCAGCAAATATGGGTGATTCGAATAGAAATAGTATCCAAACTGAGCAATCGATTACTGTGTCGGGTTATGGGGCAATGACTGTCAATAATGAACCGAACTTCCGACCTTCTTGGTTGCCGGAAACTGCCGGTAGATTACTAGCATTTTTCCTAGGGCATTATCCTTCATTTACACCTTACGGGCTTCATAAATACGAATGGAATCCTGATAAAGCTGAATTTAATGAGGCATGGGTAAATAAAGAAGTTAGCTCGCCTAATTCTGTACCTCAGGTAAGTGCCGGAAGCAACGTTGTATACACCTGCGGAACACGCAAAGGTAAATGGACGATAGAGGTATTGGATTGGTCTACTGGGGAGAGTATCGGGTATTGGATAACTGGCGATAGCCGGTTCAATACTCTTGGAGCTGGTGTGCAGTTGGATAATGACGGCCAAGTTGTTTTTGGCTCTATTTTTGGAAAGTCTCGTATTTTACGATCTTGAATATAGAAAGATTTTATTTTTTATATGTTAAAACGATTTCAGGTGAATGTATTTTCTTTGGGATTCTCGAATAAATTGATTCTGCTACTAAAAAGAAACTTAAGTTGACAGTGAAGAGAAATTGAGAGTAGAACCTTCATGTTTTCTTCTTGCTTCTTGCCCCGGTGGCGGAATTGGCAGACGCGAAGGATTCAAAATCCTTTGACCGTAAGGTCGTGTGGGTTCAAGTCCCACCCGGGGTACAAGTATTATTACTGATGGTTATTACTGACTTTACCTTGATATTCGGATACGAATTTATTGAGCTTCTCAGGAAGGTACTCTGCGCAGGTGAGCTTCCAGGTCCATGCAGTTGCTACAAGTGAAGATTCCAGTGTTTGATTGGGTGAAACTATTACAGACTGATTCGCAAAAGATCTGAGTTGTTGCAGATTCACATTTTTATTGTTTGGGAGAAATTGGATTATCACTCCACCGGATTCAAGAAAAGCAACCTGTTCGAGGTTGCTAAGCGTGTAATCATAATTTCCCCCTCTAGGTGGGACAGGATAGTGAGGTCCTGAAGTGGGAGGATTTGTTTCCCATGTTGCTTCTGTGTTTCCCAGCAAATGAAGACTTGAAGAAGCACTTAATGGTTCTTGGCGAGGCGTATCACAACCTACTTCTCCCGAACATGCAGTTTGCATAAGCGAAACGATACTAATTACTAAAATTGTGCAAGTATTCCTCACACAGCAATATTGCCCGAAATAGGAGAGATTTCCTAAATAAATAGATTGAGATTATTCCTCTAGAATAATAATGATGTTTGGAAAATCTGCAGAAAAGCGATTACTTGAAGTTTCTCGCCGCATAGGTAAAGAAAAAGAAGAACTTCTTGTAGCGGAAGAACAGTTAGTTAGCCTCGTAAATGATGCAGATGAGGCACGTATACGATCCTTAGTTTCTGAAACAGCACTTTCCGACAATGATCATAGAGACGCCAGCAGACAAGCTAAAAACATGGAAAGTCACTGTCAGCAAATACGAAACGAAATTTGCAGATTAGAAGAGTTTCAAAATGAATTACTGGACAAATTAAAATTAGAAAAAAAGTAATGGAAAAAATTCGAGTTGTTATAGCAGAAGATGAAGCAATAATTCGTCTAGATCTACGCGAAACTTTGGAAAGTGCAGGATACGAAGTGGTAGCTGATACGGGAAGAGGGGACGAAGCAGTAAAACTTGTCAGCGAATACAAACCAGAAGTAGTGATATTGGATATAAAAATGCCAGGTATTGACGGGATTCAAGTAGCACGAGAAATTGGAACGACAGAAGACACAGCCGTCGTCATCCTCACTGCTTTCAGCCAACGCGAACTCATCGACGAAGCGGTAGACGCCGGAGCGTTGGCCTACCTAGTAAAGCCTTATCAGCAAAGTGATTTAGTGCCGGCCATCGAAATAGCTCGGCGGCGACATCAAGAAATGCGTGAACTGACAGATCAAGCGAAAACACTTGAAGATCGGCTTAAGGCACGAAAAGTGATTGAAAAAGCTAAGGGCCTGTTGATAGAGAGTGCGTCATTGAATGAAGATGAAGCATTTAGATTTATCCAGACAACAGCTATGTCGGACAGAAAGACAATGGTGGAAGTTGCAGAAGAAGTAATTTCCATGGGTCTTAGACCTTAATATTAAGCATTTGTAATCCGTTGGGAGTAGTGTCAAAACGTGCCCGACTTAATGATCATCGACGGAAATTCATTAACCTATAGGGCTTTTTTTGCGTTACCCCCTGACATGGTTACCAGTAAAGGGCAGACGACAAATGCTGTATACGGATTCGCCTCAATGCTCGTAAATCTAATCAAAGATCAACAACCAAAAAAAATCGTTGTTGCTTTCGATAGGCCTGAAAAAACTTTTCGACACAAAAAACTTGTCAGTTACAAAGCTAATAGGGAAAAACAGCCGGACATTTTGTATGAACAAATTCCACTAGTCAAAGAAATGGTTTCATTGCTCGGTTACATGACTATCGATGTCGAAGGATTTGAAGCTGATGACGTAATAGCAACCCTGGCGACAATGGGTCGTGACGCCGGTGAAGAGGTTGTAGTGGTAACAGGAGATAGAGATGTTTTTCAGCTAGTTGAAGACCCTCACATTAAAGTTCTTTACAATAAAAAAGGTGTTTCTGATTACGCTCTTTATGACGAAAAAGGAATTTTTGATAGAACTGGAGTAGCTCCAGAAGACTACGTGAATTATGCGGCGCTACGAGGGGACACGTCTGATAATCTGCCCGGTGTTCCAGGAGTTGGCGAAAAAACCGCAGCGAAACTAATAAATGCTTATGGGGATTTAGAGGGAATTTTTTCTGCATCATCTGAACAAACTCCAAAATTAAAACAAAATCTTCAAGAAAACGAAGATTTAGCACATCTTAACGCTGAGCTAATGACGCTTATTCGCGATGTACCGCTGGGTATTAAATTCGAAGATCTTATAAATAATGAAATAAATGAATTAAAAGTAAACGACTTTTTAGACAAACTGGAACTCAATACTCTAAAGAAACGACTTTCAGTTGCTGTTGGTTTCGAGGTAAATGAAAAAGAGAAAAAAGAAACCGCAAAAGATTCTGTACTTGATCTGACATATGAGACTTTTTTAGACAAGGAGGTGACTCTTAAAAAAATTGAAGCACTTTCTAGTTGTGAGTTCATCTCGCTTGCGGAATCTACCGACCAAGAAGGAAATCTCACTGGCCTGGCATTAGGCGATAATCAAAGCTGTTTTTGGTTGACTGTCGATGTGTTGCAAAGTCCGGAAGTGATTTCTGAATTAAACAAACTTTTTTCCACTAATGGATCTGGTGTTACTGTTCATGACGGGAAAAAAAGCTATCTGCACTTAGCACAGAATGGAATAGTTCTAGAAAATATCACGATAGATGTAACTCTTGCTCAGCATCTTCTTGAAGGATCTGACTCTTCGGAACCTCTTTCTGAAATCCTGTCGAAATATACCAACATATTTTTTCCACCTGAGGTTGAACGAGAGGGTCAACTCAATTTTGACTCAGAAGGTGATCAGTTGCACGATGCGGTTGTTAACGCAAAAGCTATAGCGAAACTACACGAACCATTAAATGAAGCTCTTAAATCCCAAGGTCTGCATCATCTCAATAAAGATGTAGAGGTCCCATTAGTACGTGTCCTCGCGGAAATGGAGACGCGGGGAATAGGTGTTGATATAGCTGAATTGAAGAGACTCAGAGATGAATTCACTAACCAATGTGAAGGCTTACGCACAGAAATTCATAATCTAGCAGGTGAAGAATTTAATGTTAATTCAACAAAACAACTGAGAGAAATACTCTTTGAAAAACTAGCGTTGACACCCGGAAAGAAAACAAAAACCGGATTCTCAACCAACGCTGCGACTCTAGAGAAAATAAAAGACTCTCACCCCATTATTGACAAATTACTTTCTTATCGAGAAGTTGAAAAACTTAGGTCTACATACGGAGAAGGGTTACTTTCGTGCGTAGATGATGACAATAGAATACGCGCTACGTTTCATCAGACAGTTACTAGAACCGGTCGTTTGAGTTCTGACGCACCAAATTTGCATAATATTCCAGTACGTACTGAAGCTGGGAAGTCGTTTCGTAAAGCTTTCATACCCGCTAGTAAACATTCATTATTAGTAGCTGATTACAACCAAATCGAACTTAGGTGTATTGCTCATTTAGCCGACGAAAAAGAACTAAAAACGGCTTTTAATGATGGGCAAGATATCCACACTGCTGTTGCATCGCGTACATGGGGAATCAAACCAGAGGAAATTGATTCGTCGCTTAGGAGCCGCGCAAAAATGGTTTCTTATGGGCTCGCCTACGGCATGGAAGCCTATGGGCTAGCGCAAAGATTAGACATACCAGTTGATGAAGCGTCTGAAATACTCAGAGCCTTCTTTGAAGCATTTCCTGGTATCAAAGAGTACATGAATGAATCAATTGAGAAAGCAAGAAAAAAAGGTTACACAGAGACTCTTTTAGGCAGACGGCGGAAAATACCCGAATTGCTGTCGAACAATTTCAACGTGCGACAAGCTGGTGAAAGGCAAGCAATGAATGCACCCATACAAGGTTTAGCCGCCGATATTTTTAAAATTGCATTGTTGTCAATCGATCAAGAACTCCAAAAAAAATCTTATAAATCTGCTTTAGTTCTGCAAGTTCATGACGAAGTAATTCTTGAAACTGCTACCGAAGAGATTGAAGCTGTAAAAAAAATGGTTCAAAAAAAGATGGAAAATGCCTATGAATTGTCCGTTGAGTTGAAAGTTGATATAGCAACTGGAAAAAGTTGGGCAGAAGCAAAAGGCTGAAATTGAATAATCAAGAAAAGTATTCACACTGGTTTGAACCCATTGCTGATCATTTGAGCGACGCATACCTTCGTTATTCATTTACTTATGGAAGCGAAAATGAAGTTGATTGCCTATACGAAATTCTTGGACTCGCACCTGGGGATCGATTATTAGATGTGGGGTGTGGGCCTGGTAGGCACGCAAGCCTGCTCGCGGAAAAAGAAATTGATGTTTTAGGAATAGACATTTCACAGGAATTTATAAGACTTGCAAATGCTGGAGAAAGTAAAGCAAAGTTTATGCGACAAGATGTCCGCCTGATGGATTTTGAAAACGAATTCGATGCCGTTGTGTCAATGTGTCAAGGAGGTTTCGGTTTACTATGTGAACCCGACTCTTCACTTGAGGATAATGATATGGATTTAAGAGCTCTTGAAAATATGGCTCGAGCATTAAAACCTGGAGGAAAGTTGGCTTTATCAGCTTTTTCTTCTTACTTTCAGGTTCAGTACCTAAGTCAGACTGATCATTTTGATGCATTTAATGGTGTAAATAGAGAAGACGTAGAAATCATGAATGTGGAGGGTGAAAAAAAACAAGCAGTTACTTGGACTACTTGCTTTACACCAAGAGAGCTGAGATTAATGAGTGAGAAAGTTGGATTACTAGTAAGAAACATCTGGTCAGTTACACCGATCGACTACGAACTATTACCGTGTGGAACAGAAAATCCTGAGTTTTTATTACTAGCGGAGAAAGCAACTTAATTAAATCGGTCATGATGCCATAGGTCTCCGATAGGCTTTATCCGTCTTGAAAAAGAAAGGGAAATTCCCTTCCATGTCAACTAAAAATGAGAACAACGTGTCCGATCCGATTTCCACAATTCCACTAATTGAGTCCCAGCCTATGGGCTCCTTCGATAACGATGGTGAGTATAAACCTCGTGAAATAACATCAAATGACCTAGGGTCGCTTTCTTTAGAAGATGCCTACACAGCGACAATGGTTGATATTGAAAATGGGCAAATGGTTGAAGGAACCGTTGTAAGAATAGATAAGGATGAAGTCTTATTAGATATTGGTTACAAATCTGAAGGCGTGATACCGCAAAAAGAGCTTTCAATTCGCAATAATCTGCATCCAAATGAAGTTGTGGAAATGGGAGAAAAAATAGAGGCACAAGTTTTACAACGTGAAGATACAGAAGGTCGCTTACTTCTTTCTAGAAAACGTGCTTTATATGAAAAAGCGTGGGGTGATATAGAAGCTGTAAAAGAAGCTGATGGAATGGTTTCTGGAACGGTTATCGAAGTAGTTAAAGGCGGTTTAATTGTCGATATCGGGCTTCGTGGTTTTCTTCCAGCATCGTTGGTGGATCTAAGGCGCGTTAGAGATCTTCAGCCATTAATTGGAACTACTGTCGATACAAAAATCATTGAACTTGACAGAAATAGGAATAATGTCGTTCTTTCTCGAAGAGCTTGGCTCGAAGAAAGTCAAAAAGATGAACGCGAAGACTTCCTAACTAACTTAAAATCAGGTGAAGTTAGGTCCGGTGTGGTCTCAAGTGTTGTTAATTTTGGAGCCTTCGTGGACCTTGGTGGAATGGATGGGTTAATACACGTATCAGAATTATCGTGGAAGCATGTTGACCATCCTGGCTCTGTCGTCACAGTCGGTGATGAGATTGAGGTTCAAGTTTTAGATATAGATATGAGCCGAGAGAGAATCAGTCTTTCTCTAAAGGCCACTCAAAAAGATCCTTGGCAAGAATTTGCTGATAGTCATCAAGTGGGCGAGTTGGTTTACGGACGAGTTACAAAACTGATTCAATTTGGCTCTTTTGTTCAAGTGGGTGAAGGAATCGAAGGCTTGGTTCACATTTCGGAAATGTCCGCGCACCATGTTGAACTGCCTGAGCAAGTAGTTACTCCCGGAGAGGAACTATGGGTAAAGATCATTGATCTTGACCTAGAAAGAAGAAGAATAAGTCTTTCGATTAAGCAAGCAGCCGAAGGTGGAGTGGTGGCTGCAGAGTACCAAGAGCACTTTGGTGAGCACAACTACGATGAAGAGGGCAACTACATAGGAGTTGAATCATCTGAAGGCCAGGAAGCATGGGCAGAGTATTACACCGAACATGATCCAGCTGATCCAGTTGCATCAGACGGGGAAGAAACAGAAAATTCCAATGACGAAGAAACTGGTGTGACAGAAGAGGAGTTAATAGAAACTTCTGACCCAGAGGAAACCAGTCAAGAGGAATCAAATAAGGATGAAGTTAACGAAACCGAAGACGGCATTGAAGATGAATCCGAAGAAGAAAAAACAGAGACACAGGAATAGCAATATTTTAAGCAGGTCAACAATTGCTTGAAATAGGATTAACAGGCGGCATTGGCTCTGGAAAATCTACTGCAGCTGCCAGTTTCGTTGCTCACGGAGCGGCTCTTATAGATGCAGATCAAATTGTTAGAGACCTGCAACAACCAGGTGAGAAAGTCTTTGAGGAAATGCTTTCCAAGTGGGGTAAAGACATTTTGGCGCCAGATGGTCAGCTTGACCGTCAGGCAGTAGCAAATATCGTTTTTTCCAACCCCGAAGAACTTGCATCATTAAATGCTATTGTCCACCCGGCTGTACGAGAAGAAATGACTAGTAGACGCGAAGCGTATTTAAACACTGACGACACAGTCATTTTAGAAATTCCGCTGCTTGTCGAATCTGGGTACCGAAATTTTGACGCGATAGTAGTAGTCGACATTAATACAGAAACTGCTGTCGAACGTCTAGTAAAGCACCGTTCGTTCGAGGAAGAAGATGCACGAAATAGAATCAAAAAACAAGTCTCGCGTGAGGCAAGAACAGAAATAGCCGATTACGTGATTGAAAACAATACTTCAATAGGAGTATTTGAAAAAGAAATTTACAAATGTTGGGAATGGATTAACTCTATTGAAAGACCTGAAATTGGTCGAGCATTACCTTCCTTAATTGTTAAACAATAAATTGAACATGTTTCATCGCTTGTAGATCAGTATCATCTTTATGTGGAACGGAAGTTCAAGGTACATGCACCTTTTAAGCCAGCAGGAGATCAGCCAAAGGCAATAGAAGAATTAGCAGATGGTCTTAATGGTGGAGAGAGATTTCAGACCCTTTTAGGAATTACCGGAAGCGGAAAAAGTGCAACCGTTGCATGGACTATTGAAGAAGTTCAAAGACCTACTTTAGTGATAGCGCCTAATAAAGCTCTGGCAGCCCAATTGGCAAATGAATTTCGATCATTTTTTCCAGATAATAAAGTTGAGTACTTCGTTTCGTATTATGACTATTATCAGCCAGAGGCGTATGTTCCCAGTTCAGACACCTTTATTGAAAAAGACTCTTCGGTAAATGATGAGATAGATCGATTAAGACACTCTGCCACATCAGCGCTGTTGACTCGAAGGGACACGATCGTAGTTGCTTCGGTTTCCTGTATCTACGGGCTGGGTTCCCCATCCCAGTACGAAGGTCAATTACTGGTTCTGAGAACAGAAAGTGAAATAAATCAACGTGAAGCATTAAGCAGACTAATTGACATGCGCTACGAACGAAATGATATGGCATTAAGCCGTGGAAAATTTCGCGTTAAAGGTGACACAATTGAAATTCATCCTGCTTATGAAGAAACCATATTTAAGATTTCTTTATTTGGGGATGAAGTTGAAAGAATCACTGAAGTTGATCCGGTTACTGGCGACCTTATAAGAGAATTAGATGAACTAATAGTGTTCCCTGCAACTCATTACATGGCAGATACCGCAGTAATGAGCCGAGCAATAAAAAGCATCGAAATAGAACTACAAGAATCACTAAAAGTATTTGAAAAAGAAAATAAACTCCTTGAGTCTCAACGTCTGAGAATGAGAACTGATTATGACCTTGAGATGATGTCAGAGCTTGGATTTTGCAGTGGAATCGAAAATTATAGTTCTCATATAGATGGCAGGGCGCCTGGTGAAAGGCCATTCACCTTGCTTGACTATTTTCCTGATGACTTTCTTGTTGTTCTCGATGAATCGCACGTAGCCATTCCACAGCTTCATGGTCAACACGCAGGCGACAGAAGCCGTAAATTGACCCTGATAGAGCATGGTTTCAGGCTTCCTTCAGCTGCTGATAACAGGCCACTAAGGTTTGACGAATTTATCAATAAAGCTGGACAAGTAGTTCTAGTTTCAGCTACTCCAGGTAATTGGGAAAAAGAAAACAGTACAAGAATTGTCGAGCAGATTGTTCGCCCAACAGGCCTAATCGATCCAGAGGTTGTCGTACGTCCAACAGAAGGTCAAATAGATGACCTTCTTGAGATGATTTCTACGCGAGTTGACACAGAACAACGAGTGCTCGTGACGACACTTACGAAAAAAATGGCTGAGGATCTAACCGATTATTTGCTAGAGCAAGGGGTAAGAGTCAGATATTTGCATTCAGACATTGACACTATTGAAAGAATCGAAATACTGCGTGACTTAAGACTAGGTGAGTTCGATGTTTTAGTTGGTATAAATCTTCTACGAGAAGGCCTTGATTTACCTGAGGTCTCACTAGTGGCTATTTTAGACGCCGATAAAGAAGGATTTTTAAGGAGTGAAACTTCGCTTATACAAACAATTGGTCGAGCGGCTCGAAACGTAGATGGTCAGGTTGTGATGTATGCGGACAAAATAACTGGTTCTATGAAAAGAGCGCTCGATGAGACAAAACGACGAAGAAAACTGCAGACAAAATACAACGAAGAAAACGGAATAGACCCACAGACAATTAGAAAAGCAGTAAGTGACATACTCGAAATGGTCAGGCCTGGCGCAGCTTCTAGTAAACCAAAAAATAAAAAGCGAAATGTTGCAAAGCTTGCTGATGAGCTTTCTGACATGCCACGTGAAGATCTAAAACGCCTGCTTCATACTCTCGAAGCAGAAATGAGCGAAGCCGCTGAAGAGCTCCAATTTGAATACGCTGCAAGATTAAGAGACGAAATAAAAGAATTAAAACGAGAGATTCGTGATATGCCGGAAAAAGTTTAAAGGAAAATCAAATGTGAAGTGCGTTCCAAATGTCTAGGATCGTTGAATGCCAGAAAGGTTAATAGTTCAAGGAGCTAGGGAACATAATTTACAATCAGTTGACTTAGATCTTCCTAGAGAAAAACTTATTGTTTTTACCGGTATTTCAGGATCTGGTAAATCATCATTAGCCTTCGATACGATTTATGCCGAAGGGCAGCGACGCTATGTTGAGTCTTTGTCTGCTTACGCCCGTCAATTTTTAGGCCAGATGGACAAACCAGACGTTGACTTCATTGAAGGATTATCTCCGGCTATTTCAATTGATCAGAAAAGCTCTTCACGAAATCCGCGATCCACTGTTGGAACCGTTACTGAAGTTTATGATTATTTAAGGCTTCTTTTCGCTCGCATCGGTGTTCCCCACGACCCGGAAACAGGAGAGAAATTAACAAGGCAAACACCCCAGCAGATCGTAGATCGAATAATGGACTTAGCTGAGGGCACTAGATTTCAAGTCTTAGCACCAGTTATACGAGGAAGGAAGGGCACCTACGAAGCTCTTCTTGATGATTTATCAACTCAAGGCTTTAGTCGAGTCTTAATTGACGGTGAAATTCACGAATTTGGTGAATCGGCGGATTTAGCGAGATACGAACAACACACAATAAAAGTAGTGGTTGATCGATTGGTCATGAAGAAGGGGATAGAGAGACGTTTAACAGAGTCAATGGAGACTGCTCTGTCGCTAAGTGAAGGTGTGGCAGAGATAGAGATAGTTTCCACAAACGATGAAGATAAAGAAAATGAATTAATTGTTTTCAGTCAGCACTTGTCGCGTCCTAGTGACGGAAAATCATTTGAGGATCTAGCACCACGTAATTTTTCTTTCAACAGTCCGTATGGGGCGTGCTCCTACTGTGATGGCTTAGGTACTGTCTATGAAGTCGACCCGCAACTGGTAGTTCCTAATCCAGAACTGACTCTTACAGAAGGAGCTATCGCGCCATGGTCAGGTGGCAGAAGCCGATACTTCAAAAGGCTTATAGAAGCAGTTGCAGAACATGAGGGGATTAGCCTCGAAACACCTTGGGAAAAACTTTCTAAAAATCATCAGAAAATCCTTATGAGTAAAGGCTTAAAAGAAAGAGTAAAAGTTAGATATCACAACCGTTTTGGCAGAGCACGAGTTCACAATGCGCGCTTTGAAGGAGCAATTCCTTATTTACGGAGAAGACACCAGGAAGCAGAAAGTGATACTCAAAGAGAACAAATCGAAGGCTACATGCGACAAGTTGACTGCGATGAGTGCGGAGGGTCAAGATTGAACCCTCTTTCTCTCGCAGTAACAATTGACAACCAGTCATTAGACGATATTTGTCAGCTTTCAATCGATAAAGCTTTTAACGCTCTTTCAAATCTAAAACTAAACGACAGAGAAGAAATGATCGCCGAACAGGTCGTAAAAGAAATAAATTCACGATTACGATTTTTACTCGATGTCGGGCTCGAATATTTAACCTTGTCTCGATCGGCTGCGACATTAGCAGGAGGTGAAGCACAACGAATCCGCCTTGCTTCTCAAATTGGAAGTGGATTAGTCGGCGTCCTCTACGTTTTAGATGAGCCCTCTATTGGTTTGCATCAGAGAGACAATCAGCGTTTGATAGAAACTTTGTCTCATTTAAGAGATATAGGTAATACCGTCATCGTTGTTGAACACGATGAAGAAACGATCCGAGCAGCGGATCATGTTGTAGATATAGGCCCTGGTGCCGGTGAACACGGAGGGGACGTGGTTTACTCTGGAAACGTAAAGGGTCTTGTTGGTTGCAAAAAATCTCTAACTGGACAGTACATGTCAGGAAATAAACTTTTACCGGTACCGACAGAACGACGAGAAACAAATGGTTCCTTCATAAGTATTTTGGGCGCTCGTGAAAATAACTTAAAAAATATTGATATTGATTTTCCACTGGGGTGCTTCGTTGCAGTAACTGGAGTTTCAGGGTCCGGCAAATCTACCCTTGTTAACGAAATTTTGCTAAAAGGATTAATGCAGTCGATATACAAATCTAAAACACCGCCAGGACTGCATAAAGCAATAAAGGGAATCGATCAAGTCGACAAAGTTATAAATATTGATCAAGCTCCTATAGGTAGAACGCCTAGATCAAATGCTGCCACTTACACAGGTGTATTCGACCACATACGAAAGTTGTTTGCCAAAACTGAAGAATCACGTCTCAGAGGTTATCAGCCTGGAAGATTCAGCTTTAATGTTAAAGGAGGAAGATGTGAAGCCTGTTCTGGTGATGGAACTTTACGGATAGAAATGCATTTTCTGCCTGATGTCTACGTTCCTTGTGAAGTGTGTCTAGGTAAGCGTTACAATCGCGACACTCTTGAAATAATGTACAAGGGTAAAAATATTGCCGATGTTTTAGAAATGCCTTGCGAAGAAGCGTTAACTTTTTTTGAAAAGCAACCTTCCATCACCAGACACATGCAAACATTGGTTGATGTCGGACTTGGATATATAAGACTCGGCCAATCTGCACCTACTTTATCGGGAGGCGAAGCTCAAAGAGTTAAACTCGCGACTGAGCTCGCTAAGCGACCCACTGGCCATACTCTTTATCTGTTAGATGAACCTACAACAGGACTACATTTTGAAGATGTGAGAAAATTATTAAACGTTTTGACACGTCTAGTTGATAATGGAAACACAGTAATAGTCATTGAGCACAATTTAGATGTTGTGAAAACAGCAGACTGGGTTATTGACTTAGGACCTGAAGGAGGAGAAGGTGGAGGGGAAATAGTGGCAAGTGACACGCCGGAGAATATAACTAAACTCAAAAGTAGTCACACTGGAAAATTCCTCAAGCCACTTCTGAACTAGCAACATGCTCCAAGGTTAGAAAAGACTCCTTATGACCTTTATCCTAAAAGAGTGTTAGAACAGCCCGAACAAGGAACGATTCCTACCAAACCTGGTTCATATCAATTTTTTGATCAAGCCGGAAACATTATTTATGTAGGAAAAGCTAAAAACCTTCGGAACCGCGTTAATAGCTATTTTGGAAATAAGACGACTATGGCTACGCGAACACAACGAATGATGCAAGAAGCAACGCACCTTGAATGGATTCAAGTAGCAAACGAACTAGAGGCGTTACTGCTCGAGTTCACTTTAATTAAAGAGCATGGACCAAGATTCAACGTTGACCTCAAAGACAACAAAAGTTATCCATACCTATCTGTGACTGTCAATGAGAAGTGGCCGCGACCAACGATTACACGTGGCAAACGCAAGCGGGGCATCAGGTATTTCGGGCCATACGGAAATGTCAAAGCTATACGTGAAACTCTGGACTTGCTGATTAAAAGCTTTCCCGTTAGGAGTTGCTCAAATACGAAATTTAACGAACACGAAAAGATTGGAAAACCATGTCTGTTGTTTCATATAGAAAAGTGTTCCGCACCATGCGTTGAAAAAATTACTGAAAAAGAATACGAGAATCTAGTAGCTGACCTTTTAAGTTTTCTGGATGGAAACAGTAAAGGTATAGTTAGCGATCTACGTCAAGAAATGTCTATTTTGTCTGCCGCTCAAGAGTACGAAAAGGCCGCTCACATTCGTGACAAAATACTTAACATTGAAAGAGTTCTTGAGCGACAACGAATAGTCCTTAACGAAACAGAAAATATTGATCTATTTGGATTTTCTGGTGATGAAATTGAAGCTTCCGTTCAGGTTTTCTATATTCGAAAAGGTCGTGTCGTGGGCAGAAAAGGTTTCGTTGTTGATCGAATTGACGGAATAGAAAATTCAGAGATGCTTAAGCATCTTTTGGTAGAGCATTACAGTTCTGAACCACCGCGCGGAGTACCAAATCAAATATTGACCGAAGTTATCCCTGAAGATATGGAGCTAATTGAAAGCTGGTTGAGTAAGGAAAAAAGTTCTGGAGTAGAAATACGTGTTCCAAAACGCGGTGAGAAAAAATCTTTACTTGAAACAGTTGTCAGCAATGCAAGCGAAGAGTTCATACGACATCGACTTAAAAGAGCAAAAGACCATAATTCACGTTCTAAAGCACTAAATGAACTGCAAACAACATTAGGAATGGTGGATGCACCTTTGCGAATTGAATGCTATGACATGAGCCATTTACAAGGCACAGATTACGTGGGCTCCATGGTAGTGATGGAAGACGGCTTATTAAAAAAGAGTGATTATAGACGTTTTCGTATAAATAGTTTTGATGGAAATGATGATTATGCAGCAATGAAAGAAGTAATCTCACGACGTCTGTCTGCGTATTTGAAAGAGAGTAATGAAATCGGTGCAGAGGGAAATAAGAAGTTTGCTTATCCACCTCAGTTGTTGTTAGTAGATGGCGGAAAGGGTCAACTTTCAGTAGCAGAGAAAACAGTGGCTGAGTTTGGTTTGTCGGAACAAATTTTTGTTGCATCACTCGCTAAACAGTTTGAAGAAGTTTTTGTATCAGGGAAACGAGACCCAGTCGTAATTCCTAGGAATTCCGAAGCTTTGTATATGTTGCAACGACTGAGAGATGAATCTCATAGGTTTGCAGTTGAGTACCATAGAAAACTCAGAGCGAAACGTATGACAGAGTCAATTCTCGATGGTATTTCAGGTTTGGGAGAAAAACGTAAAAGTCGACTAATTGACGAATT
>TARA_B100001175_G_scaffold317270_1_pt1 | contig 15731 bp, 3 predicted proteins | sample TARA_B100001175 | Tara Oceans TARA_B100001175
ATCAACACCGCTTTGACCTTCTGGCTTATAATGATTCGGTCCTGATAGTGGAATTTTTTTAGTAAATCCTAGTTTTTTAACTTTCTTTACTGAATTTTTCCATTTTTCTTTTAATTGTTCGTCTTCTCGTTTTTCACGATCAAGAGTACTTTGTCTTCCCCAATATGGTAATCCTAAACTCCAACCGCTCCAACCAAGAGCTAAAGCTATTCTTTGATATAATCTAGTATTTTCATCTGTAGCTTGTCTTAATGAATTTACTAATACTAAAGCTCTATCTACAGGTAGATTAAATCCAGCGGAGATAAGTTGGGCATAAGCTAAAAACATTGGGTTATCTAAACTCCAACCTCTTCTATCCATTTGTTCTTTATTCCAATCAAATGTTTTAGCAGCTGTTCTTAATTTTCTAACTTTTGAATCTAAAACTGGAGAAACATCAAAAACATCCCATATTATATCTTGATAATCTGTAGATTCACCTTTGTCTGCTTTTTTATTTTCTTCATTTATTCTTAATCCAAGATTTTTTAATGTAGAAATAATAGCTCCACCAAAACCTAAACCAAATAATAAAGAATCTATCATTCCGTTTACAATATCACCAACTTTCTCTTTCTTTGTTCTATTCTTTTTTTCCTCTTCCTCCTCTTCGTCAAATAACACGGTAAATAAACTTTGTTGAAGAGAATTAAATATTAAATTCTGCATACCTACATAGTAAACAACGCTAGACATATTACTAAGATCGCTTTCTCTTTGTGTAAAACCAGGTTTTTTACGTCTATTAACAAGATCTAATATAGATTTTTTAGTGTTTCTATTAAACTGCATTGTAACGTTTTGAAACGCAAGTAAAACACGACCAGCCATACTAGCTTGTTGTTGTGATATTTTAGATGGATTACTAGACTGTTGTGTTTCTTCTGATACTTGATAAAAATCTAAAAATGCTTTTTGATCAGCTTCAGCTTCAGTATATAATTTACCTGTTTCAGGATTTATTCTGTTTAATAAAGACTTTTTTCTATTTATATAAAAAGTAGCACCACCTGTTGCGATTGCTAAACTATCTGCTATCCTAGTAAATAAAAATCCTTTATCAAGTAAAAAGTTAACCATTCCTTTAAACCCACCTTCTTTTGCTGCGTTTGCTAGTTCAGCTTCGTTAACATTTATTTTTAAACCATCTCTTCTATTTACTAAATAATCAGAGTTAAGTAATTTTAATACTGTAGGATAATATTCTTTACTAGCAAAAGCTTTAGCAGCTGCATATATATTATTATCACCCCAATTTATAAAATTTACAGTGGATAATGTTTGAAGTAATCCTGATTTTCTATTAAAAAACATTGTAACACCAACAGCTGAGTTTAACCAATCTAACATTTCGTTTACAACTCTTGATCCAGGACCTGTATAATTAGGTCTATTAGAACCAGTTTTCATTCTGTCTAAAGTACCACGAAGAGCTTCTACATATTTAGTACCATAAAGAGCTTCTAATTTATTTAGATTTTTTTCAGAAAATATAACTTCTACATTTTGATTCCATTCTGTTAAAAGTTTATTTCTAAATCCTTTATCTAAACCACTTAATATATCAGACTTCATGTCACCTGCTAACCAAGTTTTATCTGGTGGTGGATACTGAGCATCTTTTTGTATTAATATAACTTCATCAGCAAATACATTTAATTCATTATCGCTTTCAACTGCTTTTACTAATGCATTTACATCTTTTTTAGACATCCCAGGAATATCCATACCCTGTTTATTCCACATGTATACTCTTACAGCATGAGATTTAGTATAAGGTCCAACACCTATTTCATTTAACAAAGGATTTTCTGTTTTGAAACCAAATGTTTTTCTGGATTTTAAACTAGGAAATTGTTTTTTAAGCTCAGCAAAATCTCTAGCTAATGTTGTTTTAGCTTTTAATAATTCTAATTCTGCTTTATCATAAGGATCAATTAAGTTATCTTGTATCCATTTAGCATGCCTATTACCTGCTTCACCTTTTCCTCTAAAAGCATATGTTAATCCTTTAAAATCGTCAGCAGAAGAAGTTATGCTAAATTGTTTAGCTATTCTTTTTAGAAATCCTTTATCCTTTTGTCTTCCTTCTAATGCAGCTCTAACTTTAGAATAAGTTTTAAACGCTTGTTTACCTGTTACTTCTTCTAAAATTTTATTTAATTCCTTGTCTAGTTTTGAAACTTTATTAGCTTTAGCTACTTGAACTTTGTTTTTAATATCTACAGCATCTAAAACTTGTTTAACACCTTCAACATTTGCAAATGAATCATCAGCAAAATAAAAATCATTATATCCTTCTGCAGTTTTATTTAACACCCAGTCAACTTTAGCTTGAGGAGTTCCATCTTCTAAACCAGTTATATTTTCTAAAGGTATATTAATACCTATTGCATCTAAAAAATCTTTAATAGATTGAGCAGCTACTTGAGGACGAGCTGTTAATACAAATATGTCTTTACTTCCAAATTTTCCTTGTCTTTTTCTAGCTAAATCAGCTAATGGTCCTTCTGCTGTGTCTAAAGAAACATTTTCAAAATTACTAAAATCAAACGTTGCACCGGCTTCTGTTAGAATACCTGCTTGTTTAGCAAATTCACTTGCGGATATTTCATTAACTGTACCGTCTACATTAGTTACTATAACTTTTTCTTTTGTTTTAGCCAACGTGTCATCAAAATCAAAAACACTTATACCTTTAGCTTTTTTTCCTAAAACCTTGTTTGCCTTAGCTTTTGTTTCAAAAGAATTAATCATAGTTTTCTTTTGAGCAGTTGTAGTAGCTTTTGGATTTAAAATTTTATTTTCTTTTGCATTTGTATCTACTCTTTGTGTCTTTTTTACGTTAACATTTTTAGTATATTCAGCAGTCAACCTTTCTTTAACAACTTTAGGATCCATGTTCTTCTCAAACATGTCGTAAATAGCATTATTTTGGTATTGTATTAAGTTTTGATTAACCGTTCCATCAGCCATAGTGTATTGAGCTTTGGTTAACCCAACACCAAACGAATCCGCGACTGTTTGTACTTTTCCATCCTTATCATAAATAAGAAGAGTATTCATATTTATACCACCATCTTGATTGTTAACAGACTTGTCAACATATCTATACCATGTTTTAGGATTTAATATATCGAAAAATATTTCAGGCATATCCTCTTTTAAATTAACACCCTCCGCGTTTCTTCCTAATTTATTATCTTGTTTTACGGTTATTTTTCCTTGAAAATAATGATCTCTAATTATATCAAAATCTCTACCAACCGTGTTTCTATTAGCCATACCAAAAATAAGAGTAGCAACTTGATTAGCAGGCATAGTGTGCTCTGCTCTCATTGGTCCTTTCATTATATCACTAAAGAATTTTATAGGAGCTAAGGTTCTTATCGGATGACCTGATTGACCAGTGCTTTGACTAGCTAACCATTGAGCCCAAAAACCTTTATTTTCTGGATTAGCAGCTATATCTTTAGCAATAACATTAGATATATTTTCTAACATATCTATTTTAGCTTCTTGCATTTTTCTAAACTGCTTACTTTTAGCTTTATCTTTAAAATCTTTTTCAGTCCATTTAGTGTAGTTTTTTTGATCATTAGCAGCTTCTTTTAAAACACTTTTTGCATCATTATATCCTTTTTGATTTGGCTTAACTATTTCCCCTTTTGCATTTACCCTTATATCTACTGTTTTAGATTTTTTAAGATCTAAACTAAAAGTTCCATCTTTATTTTCAATTAAAGGTATTTCTTGTTCTTTTAAAATCTCTAAATCAGCTTTATCAGCTTTATTATTTTCATCAAACTTATAATTAATATCACTATCTACACTATGAAGAGCCTCGTTATTAACTGGCTTGAATTGATAAAAAGCTTCATTATGACCAGCTAAAGAAGCCATTGCTTCTGCACCCATTTTGCTACGCATTGAAATTGTATGTATTCTTCGCGTTCTTACAGCTTCAGGTGAACTTTCTATTCTAATATATTTTGGAGTTTTACCATAACTTTCTGTAACAGTTATAGCGTAAGGCAAAATAGTAACTTTAGTTTTATCTTCATTATATTTAAAAGGTATACCTTGTTTTTTTAACGACTCTATATCAACATCTTCAACCTTTTTCTCTTTAGACTTTCGAGTTCTAATTTTTTTATAAGTAATTTCTTCACCTCTTTTAAATTTAGGCGTTATATATTTTACACCATCCATTTTACTCATTGTGGCTCTAGAGTCTTTAGCTAAACCTCTTTCAGCAAAACTCTTAGCTTGTTCAACTTTACTTTTTTCTGTTTTTAAAGCTTTATTCGCCTTTACAATATCTAACGATGTATCTTCTTTAGTTCTTTGATCTAAACTATTTTCTAACTCTGACATATATTGATCAGCTGTCATATCAATACCCTTTAATTCTAGAGTATCATTTAGCTTATCCATAAAAGCTTTGTCTTGTTTTAAATCATTAAAACCTTCTACAATAGTTCCTTCTGCCAACATACTAAATAAAGACTGTTGTCTTTTTTCACCTGCCTTATAATATTCTTTTAATTTAGTATTGTCTACTTTATTAATTTTATAAACCGGTTTATCAAAATATGTTTTCTTTCCTTCTTTACTCACCTTGATCGTAGGAGTGGTACCTGTTTGCTCGTAATCTATCAACCCTGACTCTACGTTCGCTTTTCTTCCTAGTCTACGCTTTATAGTTGCGGCAGGAATAGTTTTAGTTAAACCTTCATTTACTACATTGTCAACAAATTGATTGTATGAATCACTTCCAAATTTTCCTACATCATTTCTCATCTGCTGCATAACAGATTTATCTTTTGTAGAAGCTATAATGTTTTTGGCTACGGATTCTGGATTCACGTTTTGGCCAACACCTTGGATTATAGTTTTAGCTGCTCCAGTAGTTCTACCAGCCTCATCAACAGTACCTACTAAAGCTTTTTTACTATCAGGTGGTATATTTTCTCTAACTGCTTTTAAAGAAGAAGGATATTTCTTTTTTCTACTTGTATCTTTTTGTTGTTTTGAGTCAAAATCTTTTTGTGTAGTTGTTTCTAATGAAACACCTTTTTCATTTAAAACATCTTGACTAACTTGTTTTCCTTTTCTAGTTGCTTCTGATACTAACTCTGTACCAACTCTAGGGCCAATAGCTTTATCTAAATAAGTTGTAAGAGAAACTTTTTTACCATTTACTACAGGTTTATAAGTTCTCATTATATCAGAAAACTGATTGTTTATAGCTGATAAAGCTTCTCTACCTTGTTGAGTTAAAGTACCTTGTTTTGTATAAAGATTTAAAGAAACACCTCTTTGTGCGGCCCATCTATTAAGAGCGTTAAAACTAGCTGCTGTATATTGACCTTTTAATTCTTTATTAGGATTTGCTTTAGGATTTTGTTTTACTTCTTGTTGATAGTTAGTAGTTAACTCATTTAAAGCTTTATTAAATTTACCTGGTATTCCAGATTTACCTTTAACATTTCTATATGGAGATTTTCTACCATCTAAAGTTTCTTCAATTGGTGTATATTGCATTTCAAATTTACCATCAGGAGTTTTAACCATTTGTAATGGTCCTTTACCTTCTAATGCCAACCTTTGATTTGGAGTCATTTCTTTAAGATCCTGCTCACTAAACTCACTAGTGTTAGATTTTTTAATAGCTTTAGCGTCTTTTTTAGAAACTTGATTATTTTGATTTTCAAATCCAGGTACTTTACCTAGTTTACCTTCTGTTCCTTGGAATCTTCTAATATCTTTACCGACCTCAGCTCCTTCTTCCATTACTTTCTTTTGAGCTTGATTAAGTTTTCCTTTAGCTATAGAGGCATTATAATCTTTTAAGAAATTATAAACATCTCTTCCACTATTAAACTTAACATCCTTAACACCAATAGCTTGTAAAAATCTTCTTATCTGATCACCTATTTTAGTAAACACATTTTCATTAAATTTTAAATCTCCACTCTCAATAGCATCTGCAAATAAAACTATTTTTTCTTCAGCTTTAACAGCTGCTGGATTTTTTTTATAAAGTTCTAGTTTTCTTTTAAATTTACTATCTTGTACATCTGCAGGATCTAATCTATCTAACTCAGTATCTAAAGCAGCAGCTAATCCTCTCGCTACATTTTTACCTTTTATATTTCCTTCACCATCTACATCATAAAGAGTGTTAAATAAAACCTTATGTAATAATTCATGAGCCGCAGTGTTACCTTCTTTAAAATCAGCAGCAGTTTGTTTATCTACAACAAACTTGCCGTCATTAGTAAAAAATCCTACAGTTGGATTTTCTGGATCTAAAGCTACATTTCTTTTATTGGCTTCTCTTTTTAAAGCATTCTCGTCTTCAACTACAATCATATCTTGAGACTTACCTAAATCTTTTAATGCAAGAGCCACGTTAGATGTTGTTCTTTCTGCTTTAATAATTTCTGCGTTTTTCTCAACCAACAAACTTTGTTCTTCTCGTAAAGCTTTTTCTAAAGGTTTATTTTTTTCTTTTCTAGCTTTTTCAATTTCAATTTCATAAGCATTTATATCCGTTTGAGTATTTAAAAGATTTTTATACTGAGAGTCAGACATATTAGCTAGATAATCTTGACCGCTTAATTGAAGATTAGCTGTTCTAACATTGTTAAGAGCATTGAGCTCTTCATAGTATTTCTTTTTTTGATCCGCGTTTGTTTCTTTATCTTTATATTTTTTGTCTAATTCTGAAGTAGCATCTTTAAACCATTGATCCATTTTCAAAGCATTGTTAGCTCTATTGCTTCCTGGTCTATATTTTACAGCAAAATTAGCAGCCATGTTTCTAATTTCATTTTTGCTTTGAGTTGCTATTTGACCTGCAAATGGTAAAACAAAACCTGTAATAGCACCTCCTATACCAGCTTGTAAAGATGCGGATGTATCTATTAATGCGTCGTATTCTCTTCCACTTTGAACAGCTGAAGAAACCTGACCTAATATTTCCTGCATGTACTCTGTACCGAACTCTTCTAAAGCATTACCACCTTTTTCAATAGCTCCTCTCATCATGTACTTACCTATGTCGTCCCAAGAAGATTTATACAAGCTATTCATTGTAAGTCCTTTTAAACCTTTAACTCCTTTAATAGCATCTACTGTTCCGCCAACCATCTGTTGTGCTCCATAGCTTTCTAAAGCAGTTTGAGCTGCTGCAAAAGCTGCAGATTCAAACATATTAGCTCCTTCGCCTGATTCAAGATTAGCTATAGCTTCTTTCTTATACATTTCATCTATCTCTTCTTTTGATGCATCTGGAAATTTTTCTGCTAACGCTTCTTTACTTAATCCTTTATCTGCTAAATTTTGTTCTATTGCTGACCAATAATTATCTCCATACATTTGAAGCCCCATCATTGCTGTACCTGCATAAGTTAGTAGTGGAGCAACCGCTGCTAAAGAAGTTCCACCTGTAAAAGCACCTAAAGCAGTACCACCAGCAGCCATACCAATGTGAGGTAAAGCTTGACCTAAAGTTAAAAACACATCTTCAAAACCTATACCATCATCAAAGTTGGCTTGTTTAAGCAAAGCCATATACTCTTCGCTTTCAACCATGTCTTCTATTTGCTCTACTATTTCTTTTTGATGATAAGATGCACTTTCTTTATAACCATCTAATCTTTCTTGAATTGTAGCATCTCTAGTTGTATTAGTAGATTTTATATATTTACCGTTTCTATATACAATTCTGTCGTCCGCATTGAATTCACCTGAAGCTATTAAATCTTGCAACTCTTTTGTTCTTTCTCTTTTACGTCTTAACTGATTACCATGCCAACTACCTTTTGCCTTATCTGCAATAGATACTTTTATTCCTTCTACACCACTAGTAATACCTTCTAATAAATTAGCAATACTATCATTAAACGGAAGACCATCGCTTTCACCTCCTCTTATACCGTCTATAATACTTAGCCATGTACTATCTTGTCTAGCAAAAGCAATATCATATTCAGCAGCTTTTTCACCAATTGCTAAACCTATTTGAGAAGATCTTTTTATAAATTCTTCATCATTAACTAATTCACCTACTGTTAATTCATTTTGCTTAGTACGCATTAAATTATTAACTCTTTCTACATCTTCAACATTGTTTGGATCAAAATTAGGATCTTGAAGTAATTTCTTTTTATAAGCTTGTAGTTTAGGTATAGAGTCTTTTGCGTACTGATTAATAAGGTTTTTTATTACAGCGTCACCACTAACCATTTCTTGATAAGCTTGATCTACTTTTACTTTTTTTCTTTCTTCACTTAAATTAGCCATTTCATTTATGTCGCCTAAATAAGTAGCTGCTTGATCTTTACCAGCTTGCGTGGCTACAAGATCAAAATCTTTGACACCCATAAAACTTGTGTCAGTGTCAGAAGATATAGCTTTTTTCCAGCCATCGTTCCAAGTGTTTTGAACATATCCTTTTGTTTTAAGTATATTATTTAAATCACCTTCTATTTGTTTTTTTCTACCTCTGTTAGCGTTATCCCATCCTCGAGATCCAACGCCATCAGCGACCATTTGTATAACCGCAGCATCGTCTTCTATTCCAAAAGTTGTTTTAAAATACTCTAATTCTTCATCAGTTATAGTTTGTTCAATACCAGCTAAAGTGGCTGCTTCGGCTTCATCCCACGCTCTACCAGTTCCTTCTGTATATCCGCTTTTTTTGCTAGATATAAAATTTAAGTTATCCTCATCTGCCTCATCCTTAAAGTAAGGATTAAATTGTTTAAGAGAACCTTGATTCGCTTGAAACATTCTTTTTCTAATTTCAGCAGCAGTGTCTCCAGCGGCATCTAATGCAGAATAATCTTCATAAGCTTTAAACTCTTCATCACTACTAAAACTTTCTCTGCTTAAAGATTCAGTAGTTCTTTGTAATTCAGCTTGCCTCATTTGAAGAGTTTTTAATTGGTCTAATTGATCTTTAGTAGCCTCATTATTTCCAATATCTTCGTTAAGTTGAGTTAGAGCTAATTCTACCTTCCCTAATTCCTCTTTATTTTGTTTATTAACTTTTATCCTATTTTTTAATGTATCTATAGGAGCATCTATTTTATCTATAATAACCTCCTGAGTTAAGTCATTGTTTATCGACCAATCAAGAGCTTTAAGTTCTTGAAAATCTTCTTCAGCTTTAACTATATCATCATCTGTTAATTCATCTATTGTAACGCCTTGTTGTTCAGCTAAAATATTTAAACCAGATTCAGTAAGATTTCCTTGATCATCAAAACTAGTTATTTTTAATTCATCACCAGTTCCCCAACCCCATTTATCTTCTAAAGTAATTCCACCATCAGTAGTAATCAAATTACCTAGGTTTGTTTCTATTTTTTTTCTTTCTTCAACTCTTAACCCCGTAGCATATTCTAATCTATTTTTATATTTTTCTTGCTCATCACTACCTGGTATTAAATAATCTTCATTTAAAGTTATACCAAATGTATATTCCCCTTTTTTTATAAGGTCTGCTAAGTATTTATTTGCTTTTTCTTTATCGCCACGAAACTGTTCGGCTTTATAAAGTTTTTCTAAAAAACCTTTTGATCTCTCAGGAACATTAAATTTGTTTTCTACATCAAGATCCCATTCAAAATCTCTTGAGGTTTTAATATCTGCTACTTCTTCTTTTCTTAATCTTATTTTTTCTTGGTTAGCAGCGTTTATTTCATCTTGTTCTTTTTTAGCAAGTTCATATTGCTTACGAAGCTTTGCTCTATTTTGATTTTCTACTTCAATAATAGAACTTATATTTTGAGGGTCCACGCGTTTAGTTATATATAAACGTTGATCAAATGTAGGTTTTTTACCAGCATATTTTTCATATATGGTATCTATAGCTGCTTGTTGATCTGGTGCAGAAGAAGCGTATTTTACTTTTTCAGCTCTTTCTTCATCTGTTAAATCTGTAGCGTATTTTTTATACAATTCAGTATATAAAGCTTCTCTACTCATTATTTAATTTTTATAATTTCCCTGGATCATTTTTATCAGTTTCATCACCACTTCCTCTTACTACTTTGTTATATTTTCTTTGTGATTTATAAGCCTCGTTATTCATTAATGAATAAACTTCATCAACAGCATAATCTCCATATAAATGTTCAAATAGTGCTATTTGTCTATCACTTAAACCATTAGGATTGTCATAAGTCCATGTTTTTAAATCTTCTTCTGTTGGAGCAAATCCTATAGCTTTCTCCACTTCTTCAACATTTATATCACTTAAATCTTTTTTAGATAAAACTTTATTCCAAAGAGCAATAGCTTCACCTTGATTTCTAGGATCTTTATAATGGTTAAATCTAGTATTAAGCTCAGTTGTCATCTTTTTCTTGATTTCATTTTTGTCAATTAAATTATACTTAATATTAAGATCCATTGCAGCATCTCCTTCACCTACAGTTCCTTCTGTTATTTGTTCCCACTGACTAAGACCTTGGTCATCAACTAGCATAAAATCTTCAATTGCAAAAGTTCCAGTTCCAGGAATTATATTTCCATTTTTATCTGTTTCTACATCTTTCATAAAACCAGACTTAGAAACTATATCAGCCATTTCATTAGACATTTTAGGTGTTCTAACAAATACACTGCCAGGTGGATTACCTCCTGTTTGTTGTTTAAGACCCGCGCTATTTATTTTAAAATTATCTCCTTCATATTTCATTTTACTAATAAGACTATCAATATCATCACATCCATCTTGAGTCGGCATCTTTTCACAATCAGCTTCAATTTGTTTTCTAGCTTTTTTTTCATCAAATTTAAAAACCCAATTATAACTACCATCATAAGACATTTCCCCATCTTCACCTTCAACTTCGTTTTCTTCTATATCATAAGAATAACCATATGCTGGAGTAAATCTCCCTTTACCTCCTAATACATTAGCTGCTAATATAAAATTACCACCTTGATTTTCATCAAAGTTTTCATAATCATCATAATTTACTTGAGCTAACATTGTTTCAGTAAACTCTTTTATTTGTTCTGGTGCTTTATTCAAAGTAGCTAGTCTAGCATTTAACTCAGCACAGTTTCCTGTTTTATTACAAGGAGCATCAGGACCAGTTGTTTGCATGGTTAAATCACCTACTAACCCTCCACTGCCAGTAAAGAAATTACCAATAGCACCTTTCGTCACTTCATTACCATAAGTGTTACTTTGAACACCAGTAGTTACATGAGTTTGATTAGCACCTCTACCTGCTTCAACTCTTGCGGCATTAACTTTTTGGTTTTTTTCTCGTATATCTTTTTCTTGATCTGCTATATCAGCACCGGCTTTTACCCCAGCGTTTATCAAGTTTTGATAATAAGACGCGTGCGATTGATATGTATATTTAGGATTTCTATATGACATTTTATATTATTTTTTGTTATTCTGATGAATTCTCATTCCCAGTATCTGTTACAAGATCATCATCACCGCTTCCAGTATCAGAATCTCCACTTAACTCTATATTGGATAAAGAACTAGTTATACCACCAATCATTCCTGTAAGAGCCGCTGTTCTATCAGCACCAGCCTGTGCGATCTGCATTCTAGCATTGTCTAACATAGAGGCTGTTCTATCTATTTGCATTTGCTCTCTAGCTTCTCTCTGTTGATACATAAATTGCTCACCTTGAGCCTCAGCTTGCTGAACTCTTTGAGCTTGACTCATTTGTATTCCTTCAATTCTTTGTTTTTCTCCAATTATTCTAGATTCTAATTGTTGTTCTCCTTGAGCTCTTAGTTTTTCATTTTGTGCTTCTTGCTGTTCTATACTAGCAGCTACTTGTTTTTTACTAGCAGCAGCAGCTTTTGCTAATGCTGTGGCGCCACCAGCACCACTACCAGTTTGAGCTAAAGTATCTAATGTATTAGCTAAAGCTATATCTGTTTGTTCTATTTGCATTTCAGCAGCTTGAGTAGCTACTGATAAATTAGCATAAGGGTTGCTAAATTGATTAGAGTAATCTGTAGCCATAGAAGAAAGATCTGTTATACCATCATAAGGATTTATAATAGGTTGTCTATTTGCTTCTAATGATGCTAATCTTGATTGAAGTCTAGCAGCCTCTTGTTTAGCTTGAGCTTCTGCTCTTTTAGCTCTACTCCCTCCTAGTATTCCACCAAGGACACTGCTTGCTACTCCTAATGCTACTCCTAATCCACTCATAATTATTTATTTATAAATTCACTACTGGCGGCAAATAATGCTTTTGTTCCGCCTAAATTTGTTGTTTGATCTGTGCTCATTGTTACAGTTGTATAATATCCTTTTATTCCCATAGTTTGATTACCCCATACAACTTCTCCAGGCATTGGATCTACCGTATTGTTAGGTATAACTGCGTAATATTTATTTTGTTTTCTATCAAATCCAGCTCTGTACTCTATGTTATTTTCAGTATAAAGACCTTCATCATAGCTCCATATTTTATCATATGCAATACCTGAATTCGCCCCATCTAATTCTCTTACATCTCCAGTTGCCTCATCATCGTAGTTGTAATACAGACCAGAAAGTGTAGGAAATTCTGTTTCACCTGTTTGATCTGAAACTATATTTGTAACTTCCCATCCATTACTACCTTCATAGTTTATAGTTTTAAATGTTTTTATAAAGTTAGGTTGAGGGTTAAAAACAAATTGTATTACTGACGCAGATGTTGAACCATAAAATTGATTTCTTAATGCCGTTGAATCATAGTGTTGATATAATTCATTTCCTTTACATGAATAAAATTTACCAATAGAACTAAAAATTTGATCTGGTGAGTAAGTAAAAAAGCTAGTCCAACCAGCACTTCTTTCGTCCCATGTTAGAGTTTTAAATGATCCTTCTTTAAATCTACCTGATGGTTGTAAAGATAAAACATAGTTTTTATTATATATATCGTATCCACCAACAATAGCTCCAGAATCATCCATTTGATTAAATTCATTTCTAAAAAAGTTAGTCATACCAGCTATAGATATTTCTTGTATACTAGTTCCTTGCATTTTTAAAACTGCATTTTGTTCTTTATCTACAAAATATTTTGTATAACCATAAGTTGCAAAAGACTCTGGGTTGTTTCCAATACCCCAATTTCCTGCTACTGGAGTTATTTGACCTATAACTTGTTTACCTGTTGTGCTTAAACCTAAACCTTCTGCTGTAAATATAGCGTCTTTATCTATTAAAGCTACATTTACTTTTCTTTGTTGGAAAACTATTAGATTTGTATCCTCCGCATATAATCTCTGTATAGTTCCACCAACTGGATCAACTCCTCTTGTAATTTCTTCACCAACACTAAATTGATTAGTATTGTTTATACCTGTTCTCGCATTAAATATACCTGAATAAATCAATGTATTAGAAAGTAACTGTTGGTTTGGATTATCTTCTACTATATAAGCTTTAACTCCAAAATCAACACTTGTATTATTAAATCCACATCGTATTCTCGCAGCTTCTATACACCAATCATAAGTTGTATTACCTAATATAGGATTATACCATGTACATGTATCACAAGCAACCTCTCCTTGTTCATATGCGTAGGGTATATTACCAGGTGCTACAACTCCAGTATCATCAACGTCACCTGTGCCATAAAGTCTCTTTGCATAAAAGGAGTTAAAATAGTTTACGTTTATACTTATTGCCATTTATATATATAGTTACTTGTTTTTTAATAAATTAAGGTATACATGGTGCTCCGGATGTTCCAACATAAGTTCCATCACTATAAGTTATATACCAACCCCAATCAGGACCGTTAGTTCCACTAGTCTTACAAAGAATTCTATATTCACCTATTTGATCAAATTTATATCTATAACCGTATTGATCACCTACCAAATCCCCAGGGTTGGCGGGTACAGAAACCACACTTTGTGTAGCTAACCATAAAGTATCTAAAGCTGGATCTGGTGCTTTAGTAACTGCAACACTATCAATATTAGTCCATGCTGAACTAGAATTAGCTCTATACTGTATATTAAATTCTCCTATTAACGATCCTACAACACCTATAGCGCTAGTTACTTTTTGGAAATAAACTGTAAACTGAACTGTACCTTGGAATAAATCTCCTCTTTGTTTTTCACCCGGAGGACATCCTGGTGGAGAAGCAAGTGGATCAAATTCATCTGCTAAATTCCAACAATAATAATTTAAACTACCACAACCGCTTGGTGTAGAAGCATTGTATCCATCGCATAAATAAGGTGTAAAACTTCCAAATTGATTTGTAAATGCAAACTCACCACATCTTGATCCAGAAAAAGCTGGATAAGGACTAGTGCTTAAATATCTATTAGGAAAAGTAGAAGGTGTAAATACAGCATCTGGTCCAGTAGCTATAGGTTTTGGAGCTGGTTGAGTTCCAAATGTGACAAGTATATCTACTTCAGTAAATAAAGAACCAGTACCTTGGTCTGCGTCTTCTACTTTTATTTTTATACCATATGGAGTTTCTGCTACAACTTCAACTGTATTTCTTAATATTACAGATCCTTCTACTGGTCCAGTAATTAATTCAAAGTCTGAAACAGAACCACCTAACACACTTTCAATACTCCATATTAATTGTTTTTTGTTATTACTAGAATCATCAGAACCATTAAGACCATATAAAGTAATTATATCACTAGGTGTTACAGGTGGAGTATCTGGATAATCTGGTAAACTAGGTATAGTTACGCTTGAACCAGAAACATCACTAGTATATCCCGCATCATCATATATAGATGGTGTTATATTATCTAAGGTAAGAGTTAAAGCATCTGTAAGAGTATCAGTAAATGTTTCAGCACCACTTGTAGATTCTACTTCAAGTGATAAAACATATACATCATCTCCTGGATTTAAGGATCTTTCTCTAAACCAATATTCTTTAGCAAGTTCTATTTGAGCTTGATTAACACCTGGTAAGTTAACTGTAAAATAATCACTAATATTTGCTATTGGTGATGACGGATCAGCTAATGTATACATGCTTGAAATGCTTACAGCAGTTATTGTAGCTGTTGCACCGCTTCCGTTTATAAAGTTAAAAGGTGAACCAACTCCACTTCCAGAAGCTAAGTCTTCTTCAAATGATTGATTACTAACACTAGCTGCAATAACACCGTTATAATTAGAAGCAATAGAGCTATTAAGAGTTTCTAGGTCTCCACTTAATGTTGATTCCCAATATATATCTAATAAAGAAAAAACAGGTTTTGTTTCTACTATAGATAATATAGGTTGCATTGTTCTAATACCATCAGCATAATTAGTATCATGTGGTATAGCAGCTGGAGAAGCTAATAAAGGTTCTCCACACACAATAGCTCCAATAGGATTTTCAAAGTTATTAACTTGACCTATTTTCATTATAAAAGGATTTTGATCAGAACCATAAAACGATTGTTTATCTGCAACATCTCCATATGGTATAGATCCTGTAGGAACTCTTTTTATATTACCTAATATATTACCAGAAGTATCCGTTAAACACCCACCAGCCTCTTCTGTTGTACTACCATATTCACCTCTATATCCTTTTGCAGCTCCACCTGATAATTCAATACATGGTACATGGCTTCCAGTTGTATAATTAAATGAAGCGAAATTTGCATCCATTTGAAATGCTTCAAAAGGAATAGCTGCTAATTC
>TARA_B100001175_G_scaffold56002_1_pt1 | contig 15683 bp, 13 predicted proteins | sample TARA_B100001175 | Tara Oceans TARA_B100001175
CCAAACCAACCTTTAATTGGGTTTTCTAATTTACTTTGAATTGAATTGTCTACAAATAAAAACCCTGGCGCACCCGGCCCTCCATTTAAGAACTTGTAACTACAACCAACTGCCGCTAAAGTATTTGTCTTTTTTAAATCAATATGTGTTGCTCCAACAGCGTGACTAAGATCCCATACAATGATGCTATTATTTTTTTTAGCATAATCATTTAGTTTTTTTAAAGGATACATCCAACCGCTTTTATAACTAACTAAACTTAAACATAAAATCCCAGGAGATTTTTTAATTGATTTTTCAATTAAATTAATTTCAGCTGAAATATCTTGAGAATAATTTATTATAGTTGGGTTTTTAATATTAAAATTAGAAGAGATGCCTTCTATTATATAATTGTCAGATGGAAAATTAAAAGAATCAGATATAAGGCTTTTCTTATAAAGATTTGATTTTAAAAGTGAAAAAACAATTTGATATAAATTTATAGATGTTGAATCTCCAATTTTTACTTCTCGCTTTTTCGCTCCCAGAATTTTAGCTAACTTTTTCTCTAAATTTCTGGATAAATCTAACCACTTTTCATCCCAACTTCTAACAAGCCTATCCCCCCATTCATAATCAATTGTTTTTCTAATCTTTTCAATTGATTTTATAGGTAACTTTCCAAGAGAATTACCATTAAGGTATATTTCTTTTTTTGAATTTAAAAAATGAGATTTATATTTTTTTAAACTGTCTTTCCTATCTAATTCAATTGCTTGTTTAAGTTTCATTTAATTCAGATTTTATTATATTTTTTTTCATGATTTCTTTTTCGAATTTTCTCATAACATAAAGATGTATTTTAGCTTGACTATTTTTGTAGATTATCCATGGAAGTTTTGGAATAAACTCATGAATAGCAATCATAATATAATTATTATTAAGTATTGATCTAAACTCAAGCCAGCCTAAGTTTTTTCTTTTTGTTAAAACACCTCCTGTAATATAAAAAAGCTTTCTGTCTCTACTACTTCTATTTCTAATTAACTCTAGTTTAAGAAGATTTATTTTGCCCAGATAAAAAATTAAATTATTTCCATCAAATTTTGGGTTTATAATATTTACAAACTTTTTGCTTATCCATACTGGAAAATAATCCGCTACTTTTTCTGCTGAATATTTATTTGGATTATATATTCTCTGTACACTTCTAACTGTATTTTTTTCGAATTTAATTTTATTGAAGCTGGGTAATTTTGGAGCTTCTAATTTAAGAGCTTTTACGATACTATCATCTAACTTTCTAAAGTTGATATTAAATAAATTTTGATTTTCTTTATCTGGAACCATTTTATGTTTCAGACTTTCAACTAATGGAGAAATAAGGTTTAAACTAGTATTAGTAAACAAACTAACCCAAAGCTTTGAGAGACCTAAAGAGAACAAAGGAATTGAAAAGATTATCCTTCTTTTTTTCATTAAAAGAGCTGTTCTTTTTAATAAATTCATATATGTTATAATTTCACTGCCTCCAATTTCAATTCTTTTATTATAAGTTTTTTGATCAGTTAGACAAATTTTTAAAATATCAAGAAGATCAAAAACATCTAAAGGTTGATTAATAGATTTAGTCCATAACGGACACATCATTACAGGAAGGTTTTTCACAAGATTAGTAATAATTTTAAAAGATGAACCACCTGGACCAATGATTATTCCTGCTCCTATTGAAGTCAATGGAGTTGATCTACTAGATAGTGTTTTTTCTACTTCATATCTTGAAAGAAGATGTTTAGAAATTTTTATTTTATCCTTAGGCAATATGCCTCCAACATATATAATCTGTTTTAGTTTGTTTTTTTCTGCTGCCCTGGAAAAATTATCTGCTAGAAGAAGATCTGTGTCTTCAAATTTACTTTGGTTTAATCTGCTTGATGGTTGCATTGAATGGACCAAATAAATTGCTACATCACAACCTTCTAATGCTTTTTCAGTACTGGTAATTGAATATAAATCAACTTTTTGCCATCGTATATTTTTATCTTGATTATTGGAAACTTCTTTTCGGCTTAAAGCTATAATATCGTATTGGTTTTTAAATTTTTTTATAATCCATCTACCAATAAATCCTGTAGCACCAGCTATAACAATTTTCTTTTTCATTAAACTTTAATTATTGAAATAATTTATTTTAATAAATTAAATATTTTATTATTATTATTAAAAAAATTATGGTAATACTTACCTTAGTTTATGATTAATAAACAAGATATTTATGAATCTCAGAAAAAATGGGCTTTGGGTATTATTAATATTGGAAAAGCAAAAAGTGATTTTACTCGTGCTCAAGAACTAACTCAAGAATTTTTGGAAAACCAGTACGATTTTAAAATTGGTAATGTTCAATTCAAACCTACTAAAGCATCCTCGCATCAGTTTAGAAATGATATATCCGCAGCAATGTCCTATTTTATTGGTAAAAATAAATCTTTTGAAGAGGATTCTGGTTTTGCATTAACGCCATGGTCAGAGGTTAAATTTGAAAACGATAGCATTCAGTATCATGATAACATAGCGTCTGCAATGGGAAATTATTTTTTTAAAGATTCTTCAAATAATGAAATTAAAGTAGAATATACTTTTGTTTATATTAAAAGAGGTGATGGAGATATAAAAATTATATTGCATCATTCATCTCTTCCTTATGATTTAAACTTTAAATAACCGTTAATTGGATTCCCCTAATAGTTGTAGCAAATCCATAAATAAGTTTATTATATCTAAATAGATGTTTATTGCTAATCTTATTGCAGTTGACCATGACTCATCTCCCTTTGCTGCTAATTTTTCTAATCTATTAAAATCATAAACTAGATAAAGAGAAAATATAATTACACCACAATAAGATAAAAATCTTCTGTATCTCGTAGACTTAAATTTAAAATAATTTAAAAGTTCACCAATTATTAAAGCGGTTAAAGCAATAAATAAGAATAGACCTAAAAAACCAAAATCTATATCGGTCATAGAAACTATTATTAAAGCAAGAAAAATTGCCATAGAGGTAGATGCCATTGCTTGAAAAACAATATTTCTCCATTTTTCACTATAAGTGAAATGATCTTTCTCAATTACCTCTTTATTAAATTTATTTTTAATTTTTTCCATTTCATCGGAATCAGACTCAAATGGATTTAATCCATCATTTTCGTAATAAAAAAGGAGTTTTCCTTCGGATTCAATTTTTTTAACACCTATTGTTTTAAGGTATTCTTTAAATCGAAAATTTTTCCCAACCTTAACAATAAATGGCCCTAAACTCCATCCCACAAACCCAGAATATATCCCTACCATAACAATATTAATTGGAAACTGATCACCATAAACCCAAGCTAAAATTAAAAACAAAAACAGTCCCACTATTGTTATATACAATTCTTTCCAGGTCTCGAAATCTCTATTAATCCTTGAAAAAATAGTTGTAATAAGTAACATACCCCCAACTATTGAAAAGGTTTTGACAAATAATATATTTTCCATTTTACTAGTGGGTGATACTGGATTCGAACCAGTGACCCCTGCCCTGTCAAGGCAGTGCTCTGAACCAACTGAGCTAATCACCCGTTTGTTAAATATAGTAATAATCTATTTTAGTATAAATCTAAATAAATGGATAAAAGATAAGATTAATTAAATTTGTTATCTGAAAATATAGTTTTAGCATGAAAAAACAACCTATTGTATTGATAAATTTAATATTATTTATATCTCTTCTAGGTATCATTATATTTCAGTTTAGCTGGATAAATCAAATTGTGAAGCTTAATGATGAATCTTTTAAAAAAGAGATTCAAGAAATATTATCAATAGTTAGTGTTCGTTTAGAAGAAAAAGAAATATATGAGTTAACTAAAGATAATTTACAATCTAAAATAAATATTAAAAGGAGTAATCAAGATGGTCAGATTGAGTTAATTGAAAGCTCTTTTGTTAAGAAAATTTTGGACTCTATAAATTCAGAAAACACTTCAAATGATTTCTTACGTTTTAATTTTGAAACTGGAGATCAACAAACAGAAAAATCTTCTCCATCTAATACTTCTTTTTCTATAGAAAAAGGAAGAGATGATTTTAAAGTTGATTCTTCTTTACAAAATGAAATCAATAAATTGATAGTAAAATCTGAGGTAATTCAGTTAGTATTGAATCAATTACTTAATAAGGAAAAGGCTTTAGATCAGAGAATAGACAAAGAATTTATTAATACTTTATTAGTAAGAGAGCTTGAAAATAGAGGTATAAATTTAGAATTTCAGTTTGCTGTAATTGAATCATCAACAAACAATGAGATTGTTTCTACCATAGTAGATAAAGACTTGCTAAATAGTTCATTAAAAACACAACTTTACCCTAATGATATTGGAAATAAATCTGCAGAGTTGTTAATACATTTTCCAGATCAAGAAAGATATTTGTTTGGAAAAATTCTTTTTAGTCTTGTTTTATCATTGATATTTTTAGGGGGTATTATTTATTGTTTTTATTATGCTATCAGCACAATTTATAAACAAAAGAAACTATCTGATATAAAGAATGATTTTATTGATAATATGACTCACGAATTAAAAACACCTATTTCTACTATTTCTCTTGCTTGTGAGGCTCTAGAAGATCCTAAAATTAAGTCTGGTAAAAAGATGAATAAAAAATATTTAAAAATTATTGGAGATGAAAATAAACGATTAAGTCATCAGGTAGAGAAAGTTTTACAAATTGCTGTTCTTGATAAAAATAATTCAAAATTGAAATTTAAAAACATAAATCTTCATTCTGTATTAAAAGACTCTATTGATATTATTGGATTTCAAATTGAAAAAAATAAAGGAAAAATTAAAAAGAACTTTGTTGCATCAAATGATTTAATAAGTGGAGATGAAATGCACTTAATAAATGTTTTTAATAATCTATTAGATAATGCTAATAAGTATAGTAGCAAAAACCCTAAAATAGATATCAATACTTTTAACTCAAATAATTCTATTACTGTTGAAGTAAAAGATAATGGTCTAGGGATGAAAAATTCTGTTACTAAAAGGATATTCGAAAAATTTTATAGAGAACCCAAAGGAAATATCCATAATGTTAAAGGATTTGGATTAGGTTTATCTTACGTTAAAAGTATGATTAAAGAACATGATGCTAAAATTTTTGTTAAAAGTAAAATAAACAAAGGCTCACTTTTTCAAATTAAATTTAAACTTTCAAATGAAAAAAAATAACTTATTAATTGTAGAAGATGATCCCAATTTAGGTAAGATTTTAGAAGATTATCTAAAATTAAAGGGCTATCGAATTACCTTGGCAGTAGATGGAGAAGATGGTTTATCTAAATTTAGTAAGGATAATTTTGACTTTATAATTCTTGATATAATGATGCCAAAAAAAGATGGTTTTTCTTTAGCAAAGGACATTAGAGACATAAATAATGTAGTCCCAATTTTATTTTTAACGGCTAAAAATATGAAGGATAATATAATTAAAGCCTTTAAGCTTGGTGCTGACGACTATTTAACCAAACCTTTTAGTATGGAAGAATTGATTTTAAGAATAAAGGCAATCCAGAAACGAGTATCAGTAGATAAAGTAAAACCACTACCTGATAAATTTGATTTCAGCCAATTTACTTTTTATCATAAAGAAAATCTTTTGTCTATAAAGGAAAATAAAATAAAATTAACTACTAAGGAAAATGAATTACTTAAATTATTTTGTTTAAATATTAATAAAAAAGTTAATAGAAAAGAAGCACTAATAAAGATATGGGGGGATGATTCGTACTACAATGCTAGAAGTATGGATGTCTATATTGCCAAACTTAGAAAATATATGAAACTAAGTGATGAAAATGTTAAAATAATGACCCTTCATGGTTATGGTTTTAAGCTTTTTGCTTCTTAGTAATTTGTTTGTTTGATTTTTTTTTTATATTATCTAGTAAGCTAAATATTAAATATGAAGATAATAGGTTCTATATATATTAGAGGTAATGCTACTGTAAGAGCAACTTATGGAGATTTAAATAAATGCGAGGCTTATGATAAAAGTCCTATTGAAGTAGCTAACGAGTTTCAGGATAATGGAATTAAATTACTTTATTTGGTTGATTTAGATGGTGCTGTTAAAAAATCACCAAAAAATCTTCATGCACTTGAAATGATTTCTGAATTTACTAAACTAAAAATTAATTTTACAGGAGGGCTATATGAAAATGAACATTTAGGGCAGGCTTTTTTAAGAGGTGCTGATCTAGTCACGATATCTTCTGTTGCTGTTCATAACAAGGATTTATTTATGTCATGGTATTTATCATGGGGTAGGAAAAAGATTGTTTTAGCATGTGATGTTTTTGATAATTTTTTAAGAACTGGAGGGTGGAAAGAATCTTCGAAGATAAATATTTTTGATCATCTTGGCTATTACTATGAGAAAGGAATAAGATATATAAAAGTTACAGATATCTCAAAAGAAGGAAGTTTGTCTGGTCCTAGCATAAAATTATATGAAGAAATTATGAAAAGATTTCCAAATTTCTCGATTTATGCAGGTGGTGGCGTTAGGAATGTTGATGATTTAAAAAGATTATCAGACTTAGGTATATATGGCACTATTATCGGGAAAGCATATTATGATGGCAGGTTAAGTTTAAAAGACCTAAAGGATTTTACTTCATAATAACCTTATAAAATATTTCATATTTAATATTAGATCATCATCAAATCTTTAATTTTATAATTGATTGGAAATTAATGTATTTTTGCATTCATGAATTCAAAAATATTTGATAAAAAACTAGGTATAATAGGAGGTGGACAATTAGGGAAAATGCTTTTGTCAGAATGCAATAAAATGAATATTCATACCTCTGTTTTAGATACTAATGAAAACTCTCCTTGTAAAAACTTATCAAATAAATTTTATTGTGGAGATTTTAATGATTATGATACAGTATATAGTTTTGGAAAAGATTGTGATTTAATAACTTTTGAAATTGAACATATTAATGTTGATGCCCTTGAGTCTCTAGAAAAAATTGGCAAAGCTGTTTATCCAAAATCTAAAACTTTAAGAATTATTCAAGATAAAAATTCGCAAAAATCTTTTTTTAAAAAAAATAATATTCCTACTTCAAATTTTAAATATTTTAAGTCTTTAGATGAGTTAAAAAGATCGATTGAAAATAATAAAGTTAAGTTTCCCTGTGTATGGAAAAAAACGAAATTTGGATATGATGGGTTTGGTGTTAAAATTCTAAATTCTATTGATGATATCAATAATTTGCCTAACTCTGAGATGATTATTGAAGATTATATTCCTTTTGAAAAAGAGCTTAGTGTTATTGTAGCAAGAAATGTGAAGGGAGATATAAAATGTTATAGAACAGTTGAAATGGAATTCAATAATATTTCAAATCAAGTTGAATTTGTTATTAGTCCTGGGAATATTTCAGAAGAAATAGATAATGAAGCTCAAAAGTTAGCAATAAAATTATCAGAGTCATTAGATTGTGTTGGATTGCTTGCGGTGGAAATGTTTATGAGTAAAAATAAAATTTTAGTTAATGAGGTGGCTCCTAGACCTCACAATAGTGGACATTTTTCAATTGAAGCATGTAAGAGCTCACAGTTTCAGCAACACATTAGAGCTATATTTAATTTAGACCTTGGAGAAACAAAGCATTCTGGTTCTGCTATAATGTTAAATCTAGTGGGAGGTAAAGGGTTTAAAGGAAAAGTATACTATGAGAACCTTGATGAAGTTTTTAAAGAAAAATCTGCTAATCTGCATATTTATGGTAAAGAGGAGACAAGAGCTAATAGAAAAATGGGGCATGTAACAATAATTTGTGATAAATTTGAAGAAGCATATGAAAAAGCTAAAACCTTAAAAGAGACTATAAAAATAAAAATAAAATAATTATGTCTAAAGTAGGAATTATAATGGGAAGTAAGTCAGATTATCCTATAATGAATGAAGCAGCTAAAGTTTTAGAAGGCTTTAATATTGAGTATGAAATTAATATAGTATCTGCTCATAGAACACCTGAAAAAATGATGGATTACAGTAAAAATGCTCATCTTAATGGTGTGAGTGTAATTATTGCAGGGGCAGGAGGTGCTGCTCATTTGCCAGGTATGGTAGCATCTAATTCTACATTACCTGTAATTGGTGTTCCCATTAAATCAAGAAACTCAATTGATGGTTGGGATTCTGTTTTATCTATATTGCAAATGCCAGCTGGTGTTCCTGTAGCTACTGTTGCTCTTGATGGTGCTAAAAATGCAGGTATTCTTGCTGCTCAAATTTTAGCTGTTTCAAATAAAAACTTATCTGAGAAAATAAAAGAATATAAAAGTAATCTTGCAGATAAAGTTATTAAAGATGATTCAACTTTATAATAATTTCAATGAACCATATTGATTCATCTCATTTCAATGAAAATTTTTTAGAGCAAATTATCAAAAAAGATTTAGATAATGGGCTTGACAAAAAAAAATTAAAATTTAGGTTTCCTCCTGAACCTAATGGTTTTTTGCATATCGGACATGCTAAATCTATTTGTTTAAATTTTGGTTTTGGAAAAACTTTCTCATCCCCAGTAAATCTTAGATTTGATGATACAAATCCCGAAAAGGAGAGTATGGAATTTATTAATTCAATAAAAGAAGATATTAGGTGGTTAGGTTTCAAGTGGGACTCCGAGTGTTATGCTTCTGATTATTTTGATAAGTTGTATGACTGGGCAATTTATTTGATAAAAAATCAAAAAGCTTATGTTGACTCACAAGATCAAGAAACTATTTCTAATCAAAGAGGTATTCCTACAGCTCCTGGAAAAAATAGCCCATACAGAGATAGATTAGTGGAGGAAAATTTAAATCTTTTTGAAAAAATGAGATTTGGCGGTTTTTCTCCAGGTGATTGTGTTCTAAGAGCAAAAATTGATATGAAATCTCCAAATATGCACATGAGAGATCCCGTCTTGTATAGAATTATAAATTTTGATCATCATAGAACTAAAGATAAATGGAAAATATATCCTACTTATGACTGGGCCCACGGTCAATCAGACTATATAGAAGGTATATCACATTCGTTTTGTACTTTAGAATTTGAAGTTCATAGAGAATTGTATGATTGGTTCATAAATAACATAAATAATAAGATAGAACTTATACCTAAACAAAGAGAGTTTGCTAGACTAAATTTGTCATATACTATAATGAGTAAAAGAAAATTAGCAGAATTAGTTAATTCTGGATTAGTTGAAGGTTGGGATGATCCAAGAATGCCAACAATTTCAGGTCTTCGAAGAAGGGGTGTTCCTCCAGAATCTATTTTAAATTTTTGTGAAAAAGTTGGAGTTTCTAAAAGAGAAAATGTAATTGACTATAGTCTTCTTGATTTTTGTTGTAGAGAAGTATTAAATAAAATAGCTTATAGGCTAATGGTTATTTTAGATCCTATTGAATTAGAAATTATGAATTATAAAGATAAAGAGAAAGAAGTTTTAATTGCTGAAAACAATCCTGAGGATACTAGTTATGGAAATAGAGAAATTACTTTTTCTAAAAATTTAGTAATTGAAAAAGATGATTTTAAAGAGGCAGCGAATAGAAAGTTTTTTAGATTAACGTTGGGTAAAGAGGTTAGATTAAAAAACGGATATATAATTAAAGGTGAAAAGGTTGATAAGGATAATAATGGCAATATAAAAAAAATTTATTGTACTTATGATCCAAAATCGAAAAGTGGTTCCGGTACACCTGAAAGTTTAAGAAAAGTTAAAGGCACAATTCATTGGGTAGATAAAAATAACTTTCAAAAGATTTCTGTAAATATCTATGAAAAACTATTTAAAATTGAGTCTCCTGATCTAGATAAAAATGTAGATTTTAAGGAGTTAATTAATACTGATTCACTAAAAAAATATAATAATGCTTATGCTGAATCAAATATTAAAGATGTTATAAAATCTAAATATTATCAGTTTCAAAGAATTGGATATTTTAAGCTTGATAAAAATTCACCCAAAGAAAATTTGATTTTCAATAGAACGGTATCTCTTAGAGATTCCAAACCAAGGACTAAATTTGATTAAGATAATTTAATTTATCTAATAGTTTTCCTTCGATGGTAACAACTGAAGGTTTTGGGATGCCATCTTCATCATGAGGCCATTTGCTAGTTAAGTTTTTTAGAGATTTACTTTTTTCACCAGGATGCTGAACACTTAAAAATAATGTTTTATAATCTGGAGAAAACCATGGTCCAGTAAGTTCCGCATCATAAGGAGCACTAGCTACCTGAATAATTTTTCCTGCATCATCTCCATGTCTTATTAATACATAAACTCCATTATTTTTAAATTTAGGATAATATGGTCCTCTTTTATTCATTAAACTACCTGACATATCGGAAGTCAGCCATAAATTTCCTGCTAAATCAAAACAAAGATTGTCTGGACATGTAAACTCACTTTCCTTACCGCCTGTTAACATAATCTCAGATGAAAAAGATAGCTCATCATATTTATTATTTTTTTCATTAATTTTTAAAACACTACCATGGTAATCTCTTTTCCTTGCATTGTTAGTAAGTGCAATAATTATACTACCTGTTAATGGATCAATCTCTATATCTTCTGGTCTATTTTGAGGTGTTGCCCCTAACATTTTTGCCGCTTCCCTTACTCTTACTAAAACTTCGGTTTGATCTTTAAATTTCTCTTTTAATTTTGGTTGAGATTCGTAATCCAAAGATATCCATTTGCCATTTATAGAATCAGCAACATAAAGAGTCCCTTCTTTTAATGAATTAGGTATCGAGGAAATAAATTTATAAATAAATTGATTATTTTCATCGTCTCCAGAATATGCAACTATTCTTTCATCTTCAAGCTTAATTAGCGTACAACATTCGTGTTTATATCGACCAAGGGCAACATGTTTTTGACATTCACCGGTAAGGGGATCCACTTCTACAACCCAACCATAATGTTCAGGTGGGTAATTATAGAATTTTTCCCAATCTAATGGACTATTTTCATGTATTGGTTTGTTATTTTGATCATATATTGTATCTCCAAAAAACATATCATAATTTTCCTCACATGTTAGGATAGTCCCCCATGGTGTAACTCCTCCAGAACAATTACTATTAGTTCCGATAGGGTATTTTGTTCCCTTAATTGGCTTATCCCAATTAAATTTCATTCTGGTTTTAGCATCAATTCTTTTATTGAGTTTATCATCATTTATAAATCTCCATTTACCATTCTCTTTTTTGACTCTTAATATTGATCCTCCAACAGATTTCATCTCTTTGTCAATTTGATCAATGGACCTTCTCATTCCATAATCATAAAAATCATATCCCGAAACAAATAGAGGATTAGTGTATTCATGATTTACCCATAATAAACCATCATTAGGGTTATTATCTATTGGAATAAAGCATGTGAAATCATTATTATAACCGAAAGTTTCTCTTTTTGAAATTCTATCATTCCATTTTATTAAAACATCATATGAAAGACCTTCTGCTAATTCTAAGTTATCAGAAGCTGTTGCTTGTAATGAGTTTAGAGGAAAATCTTTTAAATCGTCAAATTCTTTTTTATTCAGTTTGGAAGGGGCTGCTATTAAATTATTAAAATTTCCACAGTTTGCTAAAATGTATGGAATAGCTAAAGTTCCTAAGCTATTTTTTGATAAAAGAGATAAAAAATTTCTTCTAGTAATTTGAGTCATCTTTCTTTTAATAATTAATTTATCATAAGTAACGATTAAGTAATATAAAAGTTAACTTAAATAAATTTTTTTTTACTAAATTAGTGGCTTTTATGCCAAAGTGGTGATTTATTTTGAATTTATTTATTAAATATGGAACCTGATAATTTAGACTTTTTAAGTGATAAGAAAAAGAAAATTGATTTTCAAAATGAGATAAAAATTGATGTCAATAATAAAAGCGATGAAGAAAAAATAATTGTTATTGAAGAATTATTTAAAAAAATTATGATAGAATTAGGGTTGGACTTGAATGATGATAGTTTAGCTGGAACTCCTAAGAGGGTAGCAAAAATGTATGTTAAAGAAATATTTTCTGGACTAAATAATAAGAATAAACCAAAAGTTTCTCTTTTTGATAATCACTTTGAATATAATAAAATTTTATTACAAAAAAATATTGAACTGACTTCTACATGTGAGCATCATTTTTTGCCATTTACTGGTAAAGCACATATTGGTTATATAGCAAATGATAAGATTATAGGTCTTTCAAAATTGAATAGGATTGTGAATTTTTTTTCTAAAAAACCTCAAGTACAAGAAAAGCTAACAAAAGAAATATTTGTTGAATTAAGAAACATCCTCCAGACCGATAGTGTTATTGTCTATATTCATGCCAATCATTCTTGCGTTTCTTGTAGAGGTATCAAAGATAATTCTAGCTCTACCGTTTCTATGGAATATGGAGGTGATTTTCAGGAAAAATCTATGAGAAAAGAATTTTTTGATATGGTTCTTTAGGCTTTTTTATTTTTTTCTATAAACCTTTTTAGGTATAAGTATTCTTTTTTTAGTTTTCCATTTTTAGTAATTGTTGCTTTGCTTATCCTTTTTTTATTTTTATGATTTATTAATAATAAGGGCTTAATCACGTATCTAATTAATTGATTCCCAAAATCTATTGATGAGTCAATTGGTAATTCTGATGGTAAATTATCAATCGACATTACAGTTATATTATTATTTGATTTAAATTCTTTTTCTATTTGATTTTTTATAGGATTATAATCATAAAAAGGTGATTTAATTGTTGTTGACTTTAGAGTACAAGGGATTAAGCCTTTTATATCACAGCTAATATCAGCTATCAATTTTATTTTAAAATTTTTCAATTTCATTTGCTTTAATGTAAAAATTCTTGGAATTCTATCATTCCAATATGTAGCGTTTATTAGAATGTCGATTGATTCAAAGTATTGTTCAAAATTTGACTTGTGTTCAGCTGGATTATTATAAAATATTTTTTTTGAAAAGTTATTATTATCGTTTCTAATATAATAATTTTTTGCTGTTAGTTGACAAAACACTGGATATTGAAATTCTTCTTTTTTTAATTGAGAATTATTTATTTCAACTATATTAAATTGTTTTAACATTTCAATGCATCCCTTAGCAACTTTTCCATTTCCTAAAACGACTATTTTCATTTTAGACAATTTAATTTTTTTAATTTCTCTTTTTATTGATTGATAATTCTTAAACTGAAAGCATCGTTCTAGCTTGTATTTTTTTGTTTTTTCCCCATAACCTAAAATAGCATTATATGCTCCCACAATTCCAGCTATTTTTCCAAATGCAACTAATCTTTTTCCTTTTTCATCCCTTATGCATTCATAATCAATTAAAGTAACTTTTTCTTCAATAATTTTGTTAATCATATTTCGGTTATATTGTTGTTCTTTTATTGTATGAGAAAAGAAAAAATATTTTTTACCTGAAATAATTTTATTTTCATCTATTTCTTTTACACCAAAGAAAATATCACATCTAGAAATATCTTCTAACACTTCGATGTTTTTATTTCTATATTCTTTATCGCTAAAACATCTTACTTTACTGCTCTGACAATATATTTTTACATTAAACTTTTCTTCAAGAAATTGACATTGATCTGGACTAAATGGAACCCTTTTATCTGTTTTAACTTTTTCTTCTCTTAATATTCCAATTTTAATCATTTATATCAATTAGATTTTTATTGATTCGATTAATTGATTCTTTGATGCCCAATATTTCAATTATTTCAAAAATATCAGGTCCAGTAGGGTTTTTAATTATGCATAACCTTAGAGATTGCATACCATCGCCAACTTTTATTTCATTTTTATTTAAAATATTTATATAAGATTTTTTTATTTCCCTTATTGATATGTTTTTTGAGTTCTTAATTAACTTTATTATTTCAATGATCGAATTATAAATTTTTTCATTCCATTTTTTTTTAATAAAATTCTGATCTAAGTCTTGATAGTTTGAATCTAGTATGTTTCTTGCTTCTTTGATAAGTTCTTTTTTAAAAGTTATTCTTTCTTTAATCAATTCAATTAATTTTTTACTTTTAGATTCTTTACCAACTATTTTTAAGAGGTTTTTATCTATGTTATCACTGATAAATTTTAATGTAGATTCATCTGAAATTTTTTTTACATGCTCATGATTAAACCATTTAGCTTTTTCAAAATCAAATTTTGCTCCTGATTTGTTTATTTTATCCAATGAAAAAATAGTTTCTAATTCTTTCAATGAAAATACTTCTTTTTCATCACCAGGATTCCATCCAATCATACAAATAAAATTTAAAATTGCTTCTGGTTCAAAATCCATTTCTTTAAAACCTAAATATTTTATCTTTTCTTTTGAGTCATTCCATTCAATTGGATAAACAGGTATTCCAAATTTTTGACCGTCTCTTTTACTTAATTTGCCTTGTCCTGATGGTTTTAATATCAATGGTAAATGAGCAAACACAGGCTTTTCCCAATCAAATGCTTCATAAATTTTGAAATGTAATGCTAAAGAAGGAAGCCATTCTTCTCCTCTTACAACATGAGTAATTTTCATAAGATGATCGTCAATAATATTTGCTAGATGATAAGTTGGCATACCATCGCTTTTATAAATAATTTTATCGTCTAAATTTTTTAAATCAATTTTAACTTTTCCCCTAATTATATCTTCAATATAATATTCATCTTTATCTTTTGATGGATCATAGGTTTTAAATCGAATAACATATTCACCTTTGTGAACTAAATTTTTTGATTCATCCTGATTTAATGATAATGAATTTTTGAGTTTATCTCTATTTAGCCAATTATAAATAAAAGTTTTACCTTCTTTTTCATTTTTTTTTCTCAATTCATTTAATTCATCTTTTTTATCAAAAGCATAATAAGCTGATCCGTTTTTTATTAATTTTTCAACATATTTTTTATACAAATCTTTTCTTTTAGATTGAAAATAAGGACCAAATTTTCCAGGGTTTTTTGGGCTCTCATCAGGAATAATGCCACACCAATTTAATGAATCTTCAATATGTTTAATTGCTTTTTCATCAAACCTATTTAAATCAGTATCTTCTATTCTTAATATGAATTTCCCTCCAAGTTTTTTAGTAATGAGATAGTTATATAAAGCTGTCCTTAAACCGCCAATATGTAATGGCCCAGTTGGGCTTGGGGCAAAACGTAATCTTATATTATTTGACATTCATTTTTTTATTGCAATACAAGAAATTTCAACATTAACATTTAAAGGTAATTTTGATACTTGTACAGTTTCTCTAGCAGGGGGAACATTATCTTTAAAATATTTTCCATATTCTTCATTAACTATTGAAAAATCATCCATGTTTTTTAAAAAAATTGTGGTTTTAACTATATTATCAAAGCTCATTCCTCCTTCTTTTAAAATTTCACTTATATTCATCATTACTTGATTAGTTTCGTCTTTAATTCCTGATTCTATCAGCTTTTCTGATTCAGGATTAAGAGGAATTTGCCCAGATACAAATAGGAAATTCTCAAAAGATATTGCTTGATTATAAGGTCCAATTGGTAATGGAGCTTT
>TARA_B100001175_G_scaffold317882_1_pt1 | contig 15672 bp, 9 predicted proteins | sample TARA_B100001175 | Tara Oceans TARA_B100001175
TATGCCACTTTTATCATTATGATTGCGCTTGCCAGCAATGCCCGGAATGCGCTGAAGATTGTTTTTGTTTCAACCCAGAGGATGCTATGGAACACCAGGTCAACTCCCAAGATTTATTTGATGACGGCATGTGGATGTCGTTAAACGAGATGGGTGAACGCCCAGAAATAGATCCTTTTGCAGATGACACTCCTATCGAATGCGGAATAGAGAACCCTGACTTTTGTGAATCTTGTCAGTAAGGGGACAACATGCCATCAGGCAAAGCTACGACAATAGAAAAATGGGCCGACTATCTAGCGATGCGGCGACAAGGGATTTCTCTATACGGAGCATCAAAACAATGCGGGCTGTCTTACCACGCTTGCCGAGACGCAGAAAGCGGAAAAGCTCCACGTAACTATCTTGCAGCGGAAGAAGCATTAGGGAAAACTATTCAACCGGAAGTCCCCCTTTATGACGTTCTTTCTCCTGAAGCACAAAGCGCTTACGACAACATCGAGGTTTTTGCTAAAAGATATTTTGGGATCATTCTTCAGCCTTGGCAAATTGAAGCTACTGAACGCATCATGGATCTTCTCAACACAGACTATGAAGAGTACGCAGTAATTAATGCCCCACCGGGGTCAGGTAAGTCAACTTTCTTTGCTAAGGTGTTGCCTGCATGGGCAACCGTGCGTAACCGAGCCATCCGTGGGATGATCGGTTCATCCACGCAACGACTGGCTGAATGGTATTGCCGCAGGCTGCGCGCCGAGTTAGATCGAGCGCATCCCGTAAAAGCCGAGCTGAACGATGTTCGACTCGGTTTGGCGGTTGACGCTGAAGCCACGTTGCAAGATGACTTTGGAATGTTCAAACCCGACTCTTCAGAAATTTGGCGAGCCGAAGCATTCACAGTGCTACAACAAGATGACGCTCCTTTATCACAGAAGGAGCCAACATGGTCAGCTTTCGGAATGGACTCCGGGTTTCTCGGTGGTCGTTTCGATTTGGTGATTTGGGACGACGTTTACGATCCTCGCAAGATGCGGTCGTCGGAAGCCCGTGAAGATATGCGTCGCTGGTGGGACGAAGTAGCTGAAACTCGGTTAGAGCCGGGTGGGCTCTTAATCTTACAAGGGCAACGTATGTCCGCAGATGACATCTACAGGTATGCACTGGACAAAGTCGCTCCACCCGACGAAATAGAGTTAGAGGAATTTGATCCAGAAGATGCACCAGAAGATTGGCGTAAATATCATCACATCAGTTATAAAGCGCACTACGAAGAACTTTGTACAGGCGATCACAAAGCTCCAGGCACACCCTGGCCCGAAGGGTGTTTACTTTACCCTCGAAGATTACCCTGGCGAAAGTTGCGACACATTAAAGCGCAAACTCCAGACAGATTTGAAGTCCTGTATCAGCAATCGGACGTAAACCCTGCAGCGGTCCTAGTTGACCCTTTATGGGTAAGTGGCGGTCTTGGCAAAGACGGCGTTGATTATGTGGGTTGTTGGGACAACGACCGTGACCTTTGGGAAATACCTGCGGGTGTTTCCGGTGACTTGTTTGTCGTAGCAACTGCTGACCCTTCGCCGTCTAAATTTTGGGCGTTGCAATGCTGGGCGTACAACCCTGAAACACAATTCAGGTATTTGTTAGAATCGTATCGTCGGAAGATGGATGCGCCATCGTTCCTTGATTGGAACCATTCAGAACAAACGTTTACTGGTGTAGCTGAAGATTGGTGGCAAATCACTAACGATATGGGTCGTCCTTTAACGCATTGGATTATTGAAGCAAATGCCGCTCAAAAATTTATTCTCCAATACGATCATTTCAAACGTTGGGCGGCGATGCGTGGCGTGGAGCTGGTGCCTCATTACACGCACTCAAGAAACAAAGGCGACCCCAAGTACGGAGTGCAAATGCTTGCTCCGTTATGGCGCGTTGGCCGAGTGCGTTTGCCAGGTAAACAACGAACAGAAGCCCGCCCGCATTCCCTTCTTTTAGTGAACGAAGTAACACGCTGGAACCCCGAAGGCACGGGTGCCCGCACAGATGACTGTGTTATGGCACAATGGTTCATGGAACACAACCTTGAAAAGCTATATGTTTCTCCTTCGCAAGGGGTTAAACAGTGGCGACCGACATGGGTTTCAGGGCAAGATAGTGAGTACGCAGCATCCGGTAGGTTTTAAGTGAAAACTATTGAAGAAATAGTCGCTATATATGCGTCACGACAGCAAGGCTCTGATGACGCTAAGTCACGGATGCGTAACTTGCGTGATTACTATAACGGCGATGTAATTGTTCCGCTACCCGAAATTAACTCTGATGAGCAATCAGCGGTAGCGAACTTGTTGGCCCAAGGTTTAGACCAGACCGCTATGCGGATTGCTTCAACTAAACCAGATATTTATTGTCCTCCTGTAGACCCACACAAGAAACGTTCACGAGATAATTCAAGTGTTCGTCGTAAAGCCATTTTTGGTTGGTGGGAATATTCGCGCATGGATTTGCAGTTAGCGAAACGTGCCCGTCAACTTATTGGTTATGCGACGACAGTAACGCAGCTCAGGTTTAACACTAAAACTGGTTGCCCTGAATGGCATTTGCGTGACCCGTTGACTGCGTATCCGGCAACACTTCTTGGTGTTGACGATATGCGTCCCCGTGACGTGGTGTTTGCTTACGAACGTCCTCTCGGATATTTGCGGGCAATGTACCCAGACGTGGCTGCTGTTTTCCAAAGCGACAGCGGCGCAGGCGACGATCAGCCTATAGAAATGATTGAGTATATTAGCGACGAAGAACAAGTGTTGATCGCTATGCGAGGCCCAGTCAAAACAGGGTTGTTTGGAACATCTACTGATTCTGACAGCAACGTAGTTGTTGAATTAGAACGTGTCCCTAACATTCTTGGTGAATGCCCAGTGGTGTGTGCCGAACGCATAAACCTTGATGACGCTCAAGGCCAGTTCGACGGCATTCTCGGCATGTACCAAATGCAAGCCCGGTTGATGGCTCTCGAAGTTATCGCAGTTCAGAAAGGTGTGTTCCCCGATACTTGGCTTGTAGGTCGAGCCGGAGAAACACCACAAATTGTGAATCCTGCTGACGGGCTTACTGGCGAAGTCGGTTTAGTGCGTGGCGGCGATCTGCGTGACATGCAAATGCAACCTGGTTACATGACTAACCCTGCGATTGACAGGTTAGAACGAGCGCAACGTTTAACGGCTGGTATCCCACCAGAGTTCGGTGGCGAGTCAACAACAAACATTCGTACTGGCCGTCGTGGCGACGCTGTTCTTTCTGCTGTCGTTGATTTCCCTGTGCAAGAAGCGCAACGCATTATGGCACGTTCACTGCAAGAAGAAAACAAACTCGCAGTCAATATGTCAAAGGCTTATGCGGGAAGTAAAGGCAAATCGTTTTATGTGACAACAAAGAACGCTAAAGGTCGAGTCGATTACACACCTAACGACAACTTTGATTCAACAGACAACGTGGTGTCATATTCGCAAGCTGGCGCTGACATCAACAATCTTGTCATAGGGGGAGGACAACGAGTTGGTATGGGCACTATGTCTAAACAATCGTTTATGTCAATAGACCCACTTGTTGACGATCCAGAGTTTGAACATGACACTGTGATTGCCGAACAGTTAGAGTCAGCGTTGCTTTCTTCTATCCAGCAGCAAGCATCTCAAGGCGCTATCCCTCCTGCTGATCTTGCCCGCATCATGGAACTTGTTGCTAACGACCAAATGGAACTTGCTGAAGCTGTAGAAAAAGTGCAGAAAGAAGCACAAGAACGTCAAGCAGAACAAGTGGCTCCAGATTCACCTCAAGCTATGCCCGGTTTAGCTCAACCTGGTATGGGTGCTGAGTCAGCGACCGCAGCACCGGCTGGGGAACAACCAAGTTTACAAGCACTGTTAGGGGCTCTCTAAATGCCACGTAAAGGTAAAGGACAGAAAGTTCAGACTGCTACGGGACAGCAGTACGGTCAGGCAAAAATGCAAGAGGAAGCACAAGATGTTGTGCCGTTACCTCAAATGCCTGCGCCTCCTCGTGCCAGACCAGCAGAGGCTGGTCCGTTGCGTCGCCCTACTGAACGACCCAATGAACCTTTAGGCACGATGGCTCCTCCGCCTCCTGCTAATCAAGTCACAACCGATCCGAACATGATTCGGCCCTATTTGCCTGCATTAGAAACTATTGCTTCTCAACCTGGGGCTTCTCGACAAACGAAAGCATTTGTTAGCCGGTTAAGAGCGATAGCTATGGGCGGGACAAACGATGGGATGGTATGACCGGATCGGCAAGATCGTTGGCGGTTTTGCTGATTTAGGTGCAGAAGTAGGGGAGCTTACGTTTGACATTGTTAAAGCGCCGTTTGTTGAAGACGAGTACGACGGTGTTGCTGCCACAGTCAACGGCATCCTAAAAGAGAACTTAATAAAAGGGGTTTTGGGAACAGCGTTTGGCCCAGAAGGCGGCATCGGCTCGGCTATCGGGGCGATACCCGAAGAGGTCCGTTCTCCAATCAGACAGTTCGTTGTCCCAGTCTTAGGGCAAATAGATGCTCTTCAAGATAAATACATTGAACGTCCGTTAGCTACCGCTGCTCTTGTTTACGGTATGAGCGGCGGTTTAGGCAACATCCTGAACCCCGTCAAAGGTATACAGGCGATAGCTGATACTGATAGTTGGGAAACTGCTTGGCGTATCGCTAGCACTGGCATAGCTGGCGAGTATGAACGTCGTGGCATTGACTTTGATTTGTCTAAGATCCCTGAAGCAGACCAAGAGATATTTACTAAAGCGTTGAGTCTTGGACGGGCAGGCGCTTTTGCTTTAGAAGGCACCGATCTTCTTAACCCTCAATCCGCTGTTGAAGCTAGCCAGTCAGCGTACTTCAATCTTGTTTCTGGTTCTATTGACTTTGCAGAAACCATATTCCTTGACCCGTTATTGATTGTAGGTAAACCGTATCAACTGGCTCGGGCAGGAAAGTTAGCGACTTCTGGTAGCCGAGGTCTTGACGTGGCCCAAAGTTTGCGACGCAGTAAGCGTTCTGATTTGACGCCTTCTTATACGTTGATGCCTCAACGTGGTGAGAAACTGCCGATTAGTTTCAGGTTGACGCCAGACCAAATGTCAACGTTCACTGCTCGTCGTGCCGATGAAGTCATTGATTCTAAAAACTGGGGAAAGATTAACAATCTTATTTATGCGGGCACAAAGCTTGAGAAGCTTGGGATAAGCGATCAAGCTCTTAACCGTCGTTTGGATGATGTTAATGATTCTTTGGAAAGAGGCACTGTTGAATATGAAGAACTTATTAGTCAGCGTGCAGGTGAGATTCGCCGAGAGATTGGCGAAAACAAGATAGATCAAGATACTGCTTTAGGTTTGGCTAGAGCGACAAACGAAACGATGCGATCTAATCATTACCGTTACATGATGGGGGACCACAATGCGGCTAGAAAAGCAGCGGAAGCAGCGACAGAGTTTGGGGAAAGGGTTACCGATATTGGGCCTAAGTTAGATGAGTTGGATGAACTTACCGGCGAAATGGATCGGTACCGTTCTGAGCTTGTTGGCCGTAGTGCTTCCAGAGAACGGAAACTGGAACAAGGCGCAGAATTTGACGAAGATATCTTTACCAAAGAGATAGAAAACATCGGTCGCAATTTAGGTGCTGCTGCCGAACGCAGAAACACTTTGCTTGGAGAGATATCGGATGCTTTGCCTGGTGGCGATGAATGGGATTTCGGGTTTGTTCTTGATCTGAAAACAAAATACAACAGTTCGCAAATAAAGAATCTTTCTAGTCGATCTCCGATAAGTGCATATGGCGACGACGTAGCGGACTTCTTTACTCAGAACATGAGAGAAGACGCTGACTTAGTGTCAGCAGCGGTTGATCGTTGGATGCTTGATGGTCTTGGTTCGTTAGACGAACTGCGAGGCGCACAAAATTTACCGGAAACAATCACAAGACTGTTACGGGAACGCCATACCCTAGATCGGCAAGTGTACGCCCCGTTAAGCGTTAGAGCTAACAACTCTATTTCGGGAACCGCCGCTAAAGTTTATGAGAGTGCCGCTAAAGGCATTAAAGGCCGTAGACGTGTCCAGAACTTTGCCGAAAAAACTACACAACGATTCTTTATCGTTGACGACATGCTGCAATCAGGTAACCAGTTTGACAGAATGATCCGAGACTTTCAGCGTGTAGGGGGAGATTTACTTAGCGACGCTGAAGCTGACAGGTTGTTGTCTCAATGGCAGCGTCTTGGCGGTCTTGAAGCAGCTAACCAGCGTCAAGCAATGATTATAGGAACCATTGACGAGTTCAATAAACGGTTTGCTCAACGTGCTGTCGATGAGGGGATCATTGACGTTGCCGATATGAAAGAGTTTGCTGAAGAGTTAAGTAAGCGTTATCACGCTGCTAACTCTATGCTTGTGCGGGCTAAACCAAGCGGCAAGTTCGGTGCGTCTGACAGAAGTCGGGTGACCATTATGGATAATGGCACTTCTACAAAAATAGATGTGCCTCTTTCTCCTCGTCAACTAGCAGGTTCTCTGCTTATGCCTCGTTACGATTTGCTTGACGAAGCCTTTTCTTATGTAAGCAAAGGTGGCATAAGAGGCCGTTTGCGTAACTCTGGGTTTGCTGAAGATATCCGTAAAGTCCGCAAAGGTGCAATTCGTCCTGTTGATGGGGTGATGGCTGCGTGGCGTCCTGCTGTGTTGCTGCGTCCAGCGTGGCCGATGCGTGTTGTCGGTGACGAAGCGTTGCGTGTCATGTCAGTCGTGGGTGCTATCCCGCAGTTGCGTGCAATGATTAGCGGGTCTTCCGATTTTCGGGTTGAGATGTTGCGCCGTCGAGGTATTGATCCTGAGTCAGCGGTTCTTGAAAGGATGAGAGGGTCGCTTGATGGTGTTGACGGTTTAGAAGCAAACGATGTGTATTTAAGGTACAGGGAAAAGTTTGGGGACGACGCCATCCAATCCCTATACGAAGCAGAAATAAAAGAACAATGGGGTAAATACAACAGAGCTAAAGGTATTGCTATCCGCTCTGGTTTAGGATTCGCACTATTAGGTCCAGGTGGCGCTATTGGTGCTGCGGCTATAGGTTACGCATCTGCTAGCAAAACCGCTAGACGGTTAGCATCCCGTCAACTTGGCGAAACGTACGGATCTACTTTGCGTTTAGAAGCAAATCGTTTGTTGAAAGAAGCGGATGCTGGTAAAGCCGAGAACGCTGAAAGTTTGCGTGCGGCAGCTAACTTGCTTTTGGCTAGAGAAAGATCGTTGAAACGGGTAATGAAAGACTATGGGATTGATAAAGAAGATCCCAACTATGCGGCGTTAGAGGTCGCTGACGCTGCTGGCGCTCGACTGCAAGAAGCAGGGCGTAGCCCATTCTTGATTAATGGTGTGCTTGTCCGTAACGCTGTAGGTGAAGACAATGTTGCTGCTGAAGCGATCACTCGACGGGTTAGCGCAGACAGGTCATCGCAAGCTCTTCTCAGGGGGGCTTCGGATAGAGCGCAAGAGGCTTTAGAACCAGAGTTCTTTGATTACATTTCTTTAACGTCAAAGAACGCCGAAGAGTTTAATCGTGCTTGGAACAAAACAGTTAATCGTCAGTGGCGGGTAACGGGTAATGACTTGTCCCATGAGAGAAAGTATTTGGAGCAGGTTTGGAGTTCGGCTACTTCTAGAGACGAATACATTGCTAATTTGAGCAGGTTTCTTAGAACTTCAGATGGCAAAAAGATTTTAGAGCAACTGCGTGTCCCTAAAAGCGAAGACGCTTTTAAGTCGTTTGTTGAATCAGTGTTTGAGACAACGAATCAGATTCTTCCTCAATTCAGGGGGAATGGTCAGCGGGTTGCGGACTTTGATTCTTACCGTGAAAGTTTAAGAAACGGTACAGAAATCAGATGGAGCCAAATAGACGCAACAAGAAAAGAAATGCCGCCTGCATTAGTGCGCGAACTTGACGTTGACCTGCAAATGAACCAGACAGTTGGCAACGTCGCAGGAGTCACAACCAAAGCCCAAAGCACTAAACGAATCGGGGAAATAGTCAACGAAGCATACAAAGTGCTTGGCACACTCCCAACAGATCACTTAGCTCGACTTCCGTTCTTCAGAGCAAGTTATGAACGTGAGATGGCTAAACGATTGTCGTCATACATTGACCCAAAAACAGGCGAATATGTTTTCAGAGGCGACACGATGCAATCCGTTATTAATCGTGTTGAAGCGTCTGCTCGTGAAGCCGCTCTTAAAGATGTCCGCTTCTTGTTATACGATTTGACAGAGCACACTCGCACACAAGAATCACTGTCTAACTTGATGCCGTTCTTGGGTGCTTGGCAAGAAGTGTTTAGCAGGTGGGGACATATAACTAAAGAAAACCCTGCGTATGTTGCGCGTGTCCTCGACAACTTCAACTCCATCCCAATACAAGAAGACGACGAAGGCAACCGGTTCATGGTTGTTCGTGCCCCAGAGTTCTTAAAGAACATGCCTGGTGGTTCTGGTCTTCTCCAAGCATTTGCTGGACAAGAGCTTCGTTTCAGCCAAGACGCCATGTCAATGATTTCTGCTGGCGGTCCAGGGTTCGGACCAATAGCAACAATCCCAATGACACAAATCGCTATAGAAGAGCCCTCTTTGCGGGAAGCGTTTGACTATCTGTGGCCTTACGGGTTACCGCAAGGAGAAAGTTTCACTGAACGTTCCTTGAATCAACTTATGCCTGCATGGACTAAGCGTGCTGCTTCTTACCTTGCAGGCGGCGACGAAATGGAAAGAATGTCTCTTTCTATTGCCCGTGACCGTATCGTTACGCTTCGTCAAACACCAGCCACAGAACCAGAATACGACAGCCTGTACGCCCAATATTTGGCTACCCCAGAAGGCCGCATTGAATTACATCGAGATATTAGGGAAAGTTCTAAAGCGTTGATGCTGGCTAGAACGTTTGCTTCTATGGCTATGCCAACGTCAATGATGGTGCAATCCCCATACAACTATTACATAGAAGAACTACGCAAATATCAAGAAGAAGACCCTAAGACTGCTACGGATCGTTTCTTAGCTGAGTTCGGTGAAGAGTATTTCGGTATTGTGCAACGCACCACCAAGTCCGGTAACGGAGTTATGCCAGTGATCGAAAGCTGGGAGAACTTCCAAAAGTTCCAGCCACTTGTCGAAGCATATCCAGAGGTCGGTGGTTTGATAACTGCTGCTGTTGGTTCCGACAAGGCACAAAAGTTTAACGAAGCTGTGTATCGGCGTCAGCAAAGCGACACTATTGGCCCTGGTTCTGACGTTAAGCAACGTGAAAGAATTTCGTTAGAAGACTTCATTGACGGCCCCGATGTTAAAGAGGGTTGGGAAGCGTATCGAGCGATGATGGACATTCGAGATAACGAGCTGCGTCGCCGTGGTGAGATGGGGATGTCTACGTCGCTGCAAGCAAAAACTAACGTTGATGTAAAAGCGTACTATCAGGCTTCGATGCTTGATTTGCAGCAGAAGCATTCGTCTTGGTGGACTGAGTTCAATGTCCAAGACAGGCTTGCGACTTCTAGGAAAATAGCGGGGTTGCGAGAGGTTGTCGCTAACCAGGTTTTGATGGAACGTGAAGACATTCAAATTCTGTCAATGTATTTAGATGATAGGGAAATTGTTGAGAATGAGTTGCGGGCACGTAAAGATGCTGGCGGTTCTGCAAACCTGAATGCTCAAAGTAATGCTGATGTAAACTTGTATTGGGAAGCAATACGTTTGAAGTATTCCGACATTGAAGAGTTCAAAGACGTGTATAACAGATACCTAAATAATGACACAGTTTTAGAAAACACTTGGGGTGAAGCGTAATGGCTCCTCAGACGCAAGCCGCAACAGCAGAGTTCGGGACTGTCATAGCAGAAATGATTGCTAGTGGACAGTTTGTTATGCCGATGGCTACTGATGATCCGATCATTGGTTACCAAGACCTTGATGTTGACCCTGCCGATTTGAAATTTGGGGTAACTCCTGAAACTGAAGCAGTTACCCAATCTGGGGCTTTGCGCGAGTTCGCTAATTTAGACGTTGATGAACAAAACTCTTATGCGGAAGCAATGTTCGCTGCCGGTTTAGGAGACGGTTTAGGTATTGAAAGCATTGACGAAATATATGACCCTTTCAACATTTCTTACATGTTGACACAGGCTTTATATCGAGCTGAAGAATCTATGAAAATTGGTCGTCAACAGTTACCTAGCGAAATGTATGGGGGGCAGGAAGCCACAAGTCTTAAAGATGCTTTAGCGATGTTTGATGAGAAGAAACCTTCGGTTACTTTGTATGATCCAGCGACTTTGAGAGAAACAGCACAAAAGTATTTCCAAGATGAGCTTGGTCGTGACGCCACGATGCAAGAGTTGAAGTCGTTTACCGCAGGTATTCACGCTGCCCAGAATCGTGGGGATAGTGGCGCTGCGTTGGGGATTGCTTCTCGTGCTCGTGAGTTCGCTAGGGGGGCTGATCCTGATAGGGCTGCTGGTATGAATTATTCGCAAGCGGCTGGTCGTGCTATGAAAGCGTTAGGGATGAACTGATGCAAAAGTTTTCTGACTATTTTGTAAAACGTGAAGGTGGTGCTGTCGGTCTTAACCGTCGTGTATTAAACGAAGAACGCATAAAGTTTTTGAACGCTTTAGAAGCAAATGGGTTAAATCGTAACGACCCTATCTATAGTTTAGTGTCTGAAGATTTTAACGATCAATTTGTCAAAGTTGAAGAAATTGCTCGTCGTTTAACTGAATTAACCAAAGAACGCAAAGGAATGGAATACGACTTTAATCGTGTTCTCAACGTTGTTGGTTCTGCGGTAGACAAAGAAGGCTGGGGTGAGGGGGGTAGTCGAGAAAATGTTAGTTATACAGAAGAGCAAATTGCGCGAGATATTGCTAAGGCTGCTGAAGGCGAAGAGTTTGCTGCGTTAGAGGAACTAAAAGAGCTTTTAGATTCTTCAACGCTTCAAGGTAATAAAATTGTAATTCCTAAAACTATTCTTAATGTTCAAGATGAAGAAGGTGACCCTGCTGTTTACAAAGTAAGCGAAGGGGAAACTTTGATGGGGCCAGCGGTATTTGCTAAGTACCTCCGTCAGTTTGAAGAAGAACGGGGAATTGATTTAGAAAACATGCTTCCTGCCCGGTTTGCTTCTGCAACAGGGGAGCAACTTAAAAAAGATTTTGATGAGCTTTACAACAACGCAACAGAACAAATTGAATCAAGCCAGAACATTATTAAAGAATTTGAAGGTTTAACTAAAGATCTTGTTAGAGATACTTCAGTTGTTAATAACTTTTTTGAAAACGTTGATCGTCCTATTGATTTAATAAAGGTTTTGAGCCCAGACACTTTGCGGCTTATTGAAGATCAACAAGATCTTTTAACTTCTGCTGGGAAGGAAGTAGGGAGAGAGACATCTCCTTACGGTACGCTTTTAGCAGACAACATTTCTGATGAATACGCTCGTAGAGAGGCTTTACCTGAATCTCCTACTTATGGGTCTAGCGCATTTGAACGAGAAAGATATATCCCTTCGGCTGAGGTTACAAAATCAGATGATGTTAGACGAGATCCTTCTCAATTAGCGCCAAACGATCCTCGTCGGAGTTTGCCAGTCCCAGAGATGGAAGCTGCTGCTATTGAAAATGAGATAGACCTTGAAGAAGCAGAAATTGAAAAAGATGAGCTTCAAGAAAGTTTTATCGGCAGAGTCACTGATGAAAGCCAGATGGTGCCCGAGTTCGGAGCGCCTGTTTCTACTGGCGGTGGCGGCGATGGGCAAGACCCTGCACTAGATTTGACTAGCCGTTTAGGCGACATCGGAGCAGCGTTCAATATCTCTGACCAGTTCGGTTACAGGTATTTCTTGTTTGATCCAGGCACCGAAAATGAGCGTCAAGACATGCTCATCGACGACCCAGATAACCCTGGCACACAAATCAATGTCCTTAGATATATCACTGATAACAACCTGACTAACGAAGCAGAAATCCTTGAAGCATTCAAACAAACTGAATGGTTTAACGAGACTAGCGAAACCATGCAAAACTTTGATCTTGCGTGGGACGCTGCGGGACCGTGGGATAACTGGGACAACTTAACGGCTCGACGTGAAGAACTTATAGGCGATGAAAAAGATTACATTGAAGACCAGTTAGAACTTCTTGGGATCACCGGCCAAGTTGACGAAGCGGAAATAAACAAGCTCGCTACGTTTGTGAAACGTAACGGTATGGACACGGGCGAAATCCGTGACTACCTGAGCGATGTTGAATCTATCGATTTTCAGTCTTACATCGCTGACGCAGACGAAGGTTTGCTAGGAACTTACAAAAGTTCGCTGGCGACTACCGCTGCACAGTACATGGTTGAGTTGGACGATGATCAACTAAATATGTTTGTTGAGGGTTTGTATGATGCCGATGACCCTGCGGCGCAGTTGTCGTTGTTTAAGAACCAGTTTAAGAACATGGCGAAGGAACGTTTCCCTACGTTGTCCGGTGTGATAGATCAGGGGATTACTCCTCAACAGTATTTCGCTCCGTATTCTGCGAGGGTGTCTAAGCTGCTTGATCGTCCTGTTGACTTTATGAGTGAGCGTGATAGCAGCATCTTTGACCAGATTGCTTCTGGTACGCCGGATGAGAAGTTTGGTCAGCGGACTATGACGTTTACTGAGATGAACGAGTATGTGCGTGGTTTGGATGAGTGGCAGTACACGAAGAACGCTAACGATGAGGCACGTCAGATTGCTAACAACGTTGGCCGGATGTTTGGATTTGTAGCATGATTAAGTTGGTGCCGTAATGGCTACTCGTGAAGAAATAAGGGATGAGCAGCGTGACATTAACGAGGCTAACGCAGGCAAAGTTGATGCTGATGGAAACGAGTTTGTTCCTTTAGTTGTGGACGGTATTGTCGGTCCTTTGACACGAGCCGCTAGAGAGATGGAGGGACGCTTTTTTATGCCTACTCCAAGTGGCGATACTGGTGACCCGCCAGGGGATGGAGAAACGCCTGTAGAAACGCCAGAAGAGCGGGCTGCACGAATAAACCGTGAGGCAGAGCAAATACGTGCTGATTCTTTAGCGGCACAAACAGCGGCAAGAGCAGAAGCCGACAAGCTACGAAAAGCAGAGAACTTAGAGTTGCGTGCAGGAGCAGCAAGAGATGTAATGGGATCTCTGATGCGCGACATGTTCGGCAACGACCCCCGATTCGCCAACGAAATATCTGCACTCACGACACAACTAAACAATCTGATGGTCAAAGGCGCATCAGAACTAGAAATCGTACAAGAAATACGAGGAAGCACCCAATACGCCACACGCTTCCCAGGTATGGCAGCTAGGGCAGAAGCGGGAATGCCCGCAATCAGCGAAAGAGAATACATCGATCTTGAACGTAACTATCGGAACATGATGAGAACATCAGGGATTGAAGAACGTTTCTATGAAGACCCTGCACGTTTCGGAGAACTTATCGCTGGTGACGTGTCTGCTGCTGAGCTGCAAAGCAGAGTGGCTTTAGCGGAAGAAGCAGCGGCATCTGCTGATCCAGAGGTTGCTAGACAGTTAGAAGAGTTTTATGGCATAGACCGCACGAAACTTGTTGAATACTATTTAGATCCTGACGAAGCAGTAAACCTTTTCCAAGAGGAACGCAGGCTTGCTGCTGCGGGGCTTTCAGCCGCAGCTATAGGCACTACAGGTCAAGCGTTTACGCAAACTGTTGCAGAAAGATTAGAACAAGAAAACGTTCAACGTCGAGAAGTTCAACAGCGATTAGGTCAACGAACTGGTTTGACTGAGCGTTTGTTAGGTGAAGAAGAAGCGTTGACTGCTAGCGAAATAGCTGAAGCAGAGTTCGGTTTAGACGCACAAGCAATAACACAAATGCGCCGTCGTAGAGAAGAAAGAACTGCTGCGTTTGGTGGTTCTGGTGGGGTTCTTAGCACTCGTGGAGGCATCACTGGTTTAGGTGCAGCAGAATAAGTTACTCAAACTTGACATAACCAGTTGATGTCCTGTATTTTGTGGATTGTTGATCGGCCCCAGGTTGGGCGAGCTAGTTGACACCCCTCCGTCTTGGTACCACCGCCGAGATGCGTTACAGGACAGGTGAGTGACATATGACAGACTCTGACTCCACTTACGGTGAAGAAGGTTCTGACAGCCCAACCGAATCGAAACCTAATTGGCGACGTGACTTAGAGAACCGGGCGAAAGAAGCCGAACAACAAGCGGCGGGCTACGCATCGGAACTTGATAGTTATAAGCGTCGAGATACTTTTAGGTCAGCAGGAATCGATCCTGACGATGCTAGAGCAAAGTATTTTGTTAAAGCGTATGACGGTGAAATGGACCCAGATGCAATCCGTTCAGAAGCGGAAGCGGCAGGGTTCCTTGGATCAGATGCCCCGGCAGCTAATCCCACCCCATATATGCAAGATGCGCTTCAAGCTGAACAGAGGATAGCGAATGCTGGCGAAGGTGGAGACCCGGTGTCACAAGCCGATCTGAATGCTCGTATCGCAGCGACGAAGAACCCTCAGGAACTTCGAGCTTTGATGGAGTCAGAAGGTTACCTGTGGGGCGCAGCAATCTGATTTAACCATGTGGAGTCCTCACCCAAGGACTTAACATCATGGCAATGACCGGAACCGGTCAGGTATCTTCAGATACAACGGCATTTCAACAACTAGCGTATTTCGCTCTCCGTTCAAACCCTATGTTTGAAATGGTTGCGGATGTACGTTCAACTGCTCAAAGCCACAACGGCTCGGCAGTACAATTCAACATTTACAATGATCTAGCGCAAGCAACATCAGCTTTGACTGAGGCTTCCGACGTTACCGCAGTACAGCTCGGTGACAGCACTGTGACTGTAACTCTTGCAGAGTACGGTAACGCTGTAGTCACAACCGCAAAACTGCGTGGCACTTCGTTCCTTAACGTAGACGCTGACGCTGCAAACATCATCGGTTACAACATGGTTGACTCGATGGACAAAATCGCTGCTGATGTCGCTAACGGTGGCACCAACGTCATTTATGGTGGCGCTCGTACTTCGCGTGGCACAATCACTGCTACCGATCTTCTTACCGCAGACAAGAGCCGTCAGGCTGTAGCCGAACTTCGTTCAGCTAACGCACCTGGCTTTGACAACGGTAACTACATCGGCATGATCCACCCTGACGTGGCTTATGACCTTCGTAGCGAAACTGACGTAACTGACGTTCTTGCTTTCCAAGTTCGTCAAGATGCTTCTGCTGTTCGCAACGGCTCCATCGGCGTGTTCGGTGGCATCGAGTTCATTGAGAACCCACGGGCAGGACTGATCGCTGATGGCGGTTCAGGAAGCGTTGACGTATATCAGACTTTGATCTGTGGTCGTCAAGCTCTTGCTAAAGCGTATTCACGAGCCCCTGGCTTTGGTGAAGACCCTTCAATAGTATTCGGTCCTGTGACCGATACTCTTCGCCGGTTCAACCCGGTTGGCTGGTATGCCCTGTGTGGGTACGGACGTTTCCGTGAAGCTGCTTTGCAGCGCATTGAAACTGCGTCCAGCATCGGAGCTAAC
>TARA_B100001175_G_scaffold22576_1_pt1 | contig 15648 bp, 16 predicted proteins | sample TARA_B100001175 | Tara Oceans TARA_B100001175
ATTAATTTATTAATTTATTAATTTATTAATTTATTAATTTGATTCGAAAATTCAAGAAAGTCAAGATGAGGAAATAATACATGACCTTCCCAAAAATATTTACAAAAAGCATATATAAATTCATAATCTTCTCTATAGTAATTAGTATAATTGTTAATTAATAATTTATGTATTTTTTGATTAGGAATTAAATTAATACTATTTTTGGGTAATACGTAAGATAAGAGTAAATGTGGATGTAAAATAGTTTTATTAGGTTCAATAACAAGTTCACTATTGAAATATGGTATATTTTTGTAAAGGTCTTCAAGTAGTGGAGGATAATGATATAAATAAGTGTGTGTCCAACTAATACAATCTCTGGAGTAATAATAAAATGTCCACTGTAAAGTTTTTAAATAATTAGTACATAAAGAAGAGATAGCAGTAGGATTTTTATCAATATCAAGATGAAAGAGAGAGTAATAATATCTATATTGCCAATAATTTTCATATGGATTAATAAAATTTTCAATATTTCTTTCCCAAGATGGAGTATTATTAAATTTTAATTCTTTTTCTTCATCAGTATTTTCAGGATAATTTCTTTTAGCGATTCTATCTCTATGTTTATAATTTTCTTTAATAAATTTGTGTTCATTGAGGGCTAATTTATGTATATATTTTTTAAAATTAACCCAATTAATTTCTTCATCTTTAATAATATTTTGATCGATACCAAAAATATCTCTATATAAGTCAATAAGAATAGTTAATCCATTAAGCCGAAGATTAATAGCAGGGAAATGTTCATTAAAGTCATTGCCAAGTAAGAAACAAATTAAAATATAATCAGAAATTTTATTATAATAAAGTTGTGTGGGGGTTTCATGGGGGATGTATGATTTATCGGTAAGTAAATAATATATTTGATTAGCTAATTGATTAATATCAATAAGATATTTATGTTGTGAATCTAATGTAGAATCGAGGGAAGAAATGAAATGAGGTGTTTCTCTGTATAAATAAATAGAATTGGTATATTTTTTATGATTGAGCGATAACATAATAAGGTCAGAATCCATACCATAAATAACAGTATTTTGTTGAGAATGGTCATTATTTCTAATATATTCAAATAGTTTATGTTCACCTTCTCCAGGAATGTCTGTAAGTGATAATATAAGATTATTAGATGTATATTTTTTATGGAAATGATTAGTAATAGTAAGATTTAATTTATCCATAAATGTAGTACCAGGCGTAATAGCGGTAGTATCCCATGGAGTATTTTTGTTAAATATATGGTTTTGGTACCAGGTTTTGTATCGGCGATTTTTTTGTTGATTTAATTTAGCAATGGGGGGGACACCATCAAAAGCAAGTATAATATTTTTGGTGGGATTAATATTTTTAATAATAAGTTCAATTTTGTCGATAATTTTTTGAATAATTAGATTTTCAAATTGTGATTTATTTTCAAATAAAGTAAAATCGATAGAGTCATAAATGATAGAATTACTGTCAAGATAAAGATTATGCACATTATTGATAGAATCTAAATTAATTACGATATTTTTATGTGTTTTAATAAGATTAGCAAAATAGAATGGAATACCCATAAATGGTTATAATATTAATATATATATAAATAAAAATTTCTTTAATCAATTTTAGAATATTAAATAGTAAATTGTTTATATAAATTAAAATTTAAATATAATTAAATATAAGAATGCAATGTTGGAAAATTATAAAGAAAAAATAAATTTTTTTAAAGAAGTGATAAATAATATTCAATTGGGTATAAAATATTATCACTTAATGAATATAATAACTTCAAATGAATATAATAATTGTTTAGAAGGTTTGGAAAGTATAATAGAATTAATAAATATGATATCAATAGAAAATGTAATAAATGATTTACAATATATAAATAATAATTTGTCATCGATAATAAAGAATTATGGAGTATATAATTTTGATAATTTTTTAAGTATATGTTTACATAATGAATTTAGTAAAAAATATTTAATGGATGATAAATTAGATAATAAATTAGAATTAATAAGAAAATATTTACATCCAATAAATTATAAAATAATAAGTTGGACAGAAAAAGGAAACCGAAATGGAAAGAAGTTAGTAGTAAAGGAATTATCAAAAAATAAAATAATAGAAGATAAAATGATAATAGAAGATGCGGAACAATTAGAATGTTTAGATTTAATGAGAACAAGTACAAATTTCAATATGCGTGTTTATGGATTGAAAGTAATAATACATGATATAGAAAATAAGAAGACTTTATGTGTAAATTGTTTGGCAGATGATTTATTATTAAATAATATGTGTCATTTATTTATAAATAATCGCAGTATAGAATTAAAAAAGTTTGTAGAAAGTAATGAAATAAATAAGACAGATGTATTTGTAAGTGATAGTTGGATAAATTTTTATAATAATTTAACATTAAAAGATTATTTTATATATAGCAATCAAGAATTATTAAATAAATATATTTCTATGATGAATCAAATAAATAATATGGAAGGTAAGACGATAAATGCGATAGTACAAGATTTTATAGGGAGTGAATTATTTAATCAAAGAACAATAATAATTCAATTGTTATTGAATAATTATAAACAAGAATTTCAATATATATCATATTTATTATATGATTTATTGTCGATAGAAACTGAGTCATCGAATGATTCAACAGAACAAAAGATTTTATATGATAGTTTGCCTTTACAATGTAAAAATTATTTTAAAAATGCGATGTATAAAACAATAGAATATACAACAAGTTTATCAAACTTTGATAATAATAAGATACCTTTAGAACAACAAATATGTTTAATGAAAGTAAATGATAATGTAAAAGAGAAAGCAATGCAAAAATTAAAAGAAATAAAATCAAAATCAGAAGATTCAGGTTCAAAGGCGCGTCAATATTTAGACGGTTTATTAAAAATTCCTTTTAGTATTTATAAAGAAGAGTATATATTGAAGAAGAAAGTAGATATAATAAATTTATTTAATTTATTAAAAGAACCATTAAAAGTAATAAATGTAGATTTAATAGAAAATAATTGTATAAAGAATTTTATAGAATTAATAAAAGATTTATTAAATAAAGAAAGCTATAGTTCAATAGAAATATTAAATATAGTAGATATAATAGCAGAAAATTTAAAACCAATTTATAGTTGTATAATAAATTATGTATTAAATGATACATTAACAAAGAAGAAGTCAGTATTATTACATTTATTAAATTCAATAATATTAATATGTAAAAAATATGATATAAAAATATCAAAGACAGCAAATTCAAATGATAATGTGGGTATAATAAGAAATGCAATAAAAGAGTTAATAGAAACAAATAGTAGTAATTTAGAATTATTGAAAGAAATATTTATATTAATAGAAACAATAAATTCAAATAAGACATATAATTTTTTAATAAATACAGATAAAGTAATAGTAAATATATTGAAAAAAAATAGTGAAGTAACAGAATATATACGTTCATTTAATTCAACATTAGATGGAGCAGTTCATGGGCATAAAAATGCGAAGAAACAAATAGAACGAATAATTGGTCAATGGATAAATGGAGAGAAATCAGGTTATTGTTTTGGTTTTGAGGGTCCTCCAGGTTTAGGAAAGACGACATTAGCAAAAAAAGGGTTAGCGAATTGTTTAAAAGATATAGATGGTGAAAGTAGACCATTTTCATTTATAGCATTAGGTGGTTCATCAAATGGAAGTATATTAGATGGGCATAATTATACTTATGTAGGTTCAACGTGGGGTAAAATAGTAGATATATTGATTGAAAAAAAATGCATGAATCCAATAATTTTTATAGATGAATTGGATAAAGTAAGTAGAACAGAACATGGAAAAGAGATAATAGGTATATTAACTCATTTAATTGATACAACACAAAATGATGGTTTTCAAGATAAATATTTTAGTAATATAGATTTAGATTTGTCAAAAGCATTATTTATATTTTCATACAATGATGTAGAATTAATAGATAGAATTTTATTAGATAGAATTCATAGAATAAAGTTTGAGAATTTGTTATTAGCAGATAAATTAGTAATAACACGAGATTATTTGTTGCCAGAATTTTATAATAAATTTGGAATATTAAACGTAATAGAATTTAGTGATGAATTAATAACATATATAATAGAGAATTATACGAATGAGCCAGGTGTAAGAAAATTAAAAGAAATATTATTTGAACTAATATCAAGTATAAATTTAGATTTATTAAAAAAAACACAAAAGTATAATATACCAGTAATAATAACAAAAGAGATAGTGGAAAATATATTATATGAAAGACACTATATAAGATATTTAAAAATAAATAATATACCAAAAGTAGGAATAATAAATGGATTATGGGCAAATGCGTATGGTAATAGTGGTATATTACATATAGAAAGCAAATTTTTTTCAACATCAACATTTTTTGATTTAAAATTAACAGGAATGCAAGGAGATGTAATGAAAGAAAGTATGACAGTAGCAAAAACATTAGCAGTTTCATTAATTTCACAAACACAAATGAAAAAAATATTGAAAGATTTTGAGGAAACAAAATTACAGGGTATCCATATTCATGTACCAGAAGGGTCAACACCAAAAGACGGGCCTTCGGCGGGCGCGGCAATAACTTTAGTAATATATAGTTTATTAACAAATAAAAAAATAAAAAATAATTTTGCAATAACTGGAGAGATAAATTTACAGGGTTCAGTAACAGCAATAGGAGGACTGGATTTAAAGATTTTAGGTGGTATAAGAGCAGGAGTAACTTGTTTTTTATATCCAAAGGATAATGCAAAAGATTTTAAATTATTTTATGAAAAACATAGTAAACATTTGGATATAGAAAATTATGAATTTTTTGAAATAGAACATATAACAGATGTAATAAAATATATGATATTATAATAAATAATATTATATTTATTTATTATAATAAATATAGTATGAGCGATGTATTACTTGAATCAAGAAAACCTGCGGCTATATCATTTACATTTTCAAATTTAATAGAGTTTTTAACAGTATTATCACCATTTTTATTAACCTTTTTTATGATAATGTTATCAATAGTAAATAATTCAATAATAAAAGGATTATTATATTTAATGGGTTTAGTTATAGTATCTTATATAACATATTTATTAAAATCAATTTTAAAAGAAAAACAAGATCCTTTAGCAAGCCCAATATGTAATATATTACCATTTCCATTTATAACAAGCGGGACAGTAGGAAATGAAGAAGTAGTTTTTAGTTCTCCACTTTTAAATTCAACAATATTAGGTTATATAATGTCATATTTAATTTTTCCAATGCATATAAATAATAATGTGAATAGTCCATTATTAATATTTTTAGTAGCAATATTTTTAACAAATGGAATGGTAGAATATTGGAAAAAATGTGGAAGTATAGGGTCAATAGTATTAGGTGGTATAGTAGGTATAACATTAGGTATACTATATTATGGAATAATAGCGGCAAGTGGAAATAAAGATTTGGCATATTTTTCTGAAATAAAAAGTAATGCAGAAGGTTGTAAAAAGCCAACAGATCAAAAATTTAAATGTGTAACATATAAACGAGGCGACAGACCAATTGGTATTTAGTTATAGCAGGGTTAATCAAACTTAGACATAATTTTATCTATTGCAATTTTAATTTTTGGTAAATTGTGTTGTCTATGAAAAGCAACACTCATTAATTGTGGAGTATTAGAATTAGTTCCAAATATAATGAAAAAATTATTATAAATAGCATTAAAATTAGCTTTAGAATATTTTGGATCAAGTTCATTTTCATGAAATAATGGTTTATTAAGTTTTAAATTAATTTTATTATGAAAATTAAATAATAATAATTTTAATTCTTGTTTAGAATTTATATTATTAAAATCAACTTTACTTAATAATTTAGTAGCATCTTCAGAACAATCAGGACAAGGTAAATTAGCACAAATAGTTCTTATAACATATTCAAAATCATTTTTTAAGTTATTAAATTCATTTTCTTTAACTTTATGTATTAAAGTATGGAAAAGATACCAAGTAGTATTACCCCATATATTTTTATCAAATGACATATTATATTATATTATTATTATAAAATTTTTTAATAACTAATAACCAAATAATAATAAAAAAAATATAAAAAATAAAAAATAATATAATTAATGGGTGAATTATTAAATGATGATATGAAATTATTTGAAGAATTACTAAATCAAGAAGAAGAAACAGAAGAAAATATATGTTTAATAACAAATGAAAAATTAGAAAATAATTATATAAAATTAAATTGTAACCATAATTTCAATTACTTAGCATTATATAATGAAGTAGTTTATCAAAAAACAAAAAAAATATTAGATAATTCTCGATTAAAAATAAATGAAATAAAATGTCCATATTGTAGAGATGTAACAGATAAATTATTACCTTTTTACAAATATTATAATATACCATCGGTGAGAGCAGTAACAAATCCGGAAAAATATACAATGAAAATACATGAATGTCAACATATAAGAAATAATAAAAAATGTAGTAGAGCAGGTTGCATAACAAAAGATGGTATATTTTGTAATATTCATATGAAAATAAAAAAAATAGATGAAGAAATAATAGAAAATATGGATGAAGAATTTAATAAAAATTATAAAAAAAAGACAGTAAAAGAATTACGAGAAGAATTAAAAAATAATAAATTAAAAATAACTGGAATAAAGAAAGAATTAATAAAAAGATTATATATACATTATAATAAGACAGTATGATATTATAATAAATAAATTATAAAAATAATATATAAATTAAGTATTATATTATTTTAATAATGACAGAATCAAAAGAGAAATTAGTAAATTCAATAAAAGAATGGATTGCAATAAATAACAAAATGAATGAATTGCAAAAAGTAATAAAAGATTTGCGAACAAAAAAGAAACAATTATCAGATTCTTTAATAAAAATAATGGAAAATAATGAAATAGATGGTATAGATATAAATAATGGTAAATTAGTATATAGAAAAAATAAAGTAAAGGCACCAATTAATAAAGATTATTTGTTAAAAATGTTAGATAATTATTTTGAGAAATATCCAGAAATAGATACACAAGATGTAGGTAGTTTTATATTAGAAAATCGTCCAATAAAAGAGACACCAATATTAACAATAAAACAAAATAAATAATAAAAATGTTATTATTAACAATAAAACAAAATAAATAATAAAAATGTTATTATTAATAATATAATTATATAATAATAATATGAATATTTTATGGTCAATAGCTGGAATAATAATTATAACAACGATATCAGCATTATTAAGTAATTTTTTTGGTATAGATCAAAAATATTATCTGCCATTCGTGATATGGTTTATATCATTGTTTTTATTTAATATGTTTTTAGAAAAAGAACATATAAATATATTTATGAAAGATATATTAAATGTATAATAATTAGTAAATATTTATTTTACACCTATCAACATTTAAAACGCTGATTATTTAATAAAAAAATATCTCAATAATATTTGTTCTATCGATGTATTTAAACATTATTAGGTCCATTTATATTGTTATTATTACTTTTAATTATTGTATTAATAACATCGCTAGATACTTTATCTTGTAAATTATCAAAAATTTCAGTTTGTGTAGGTTCACGTTTAAATTCACTGGAAAAATCAGTAATAAAATTATTAACAACAGTAGATTTTCTTCTAAATTCACTATTTTCTTTAACAAAATTAACTAATTTTTTAGTTTTATTTTTTTGTATTTCTTCAGGTGTTTCTTTATAAACAGAATGAATAGTACTTTCTAATACATCACATATTTCAGGTTTAAATAATTCATTGAAATTATTTTGTTTATCATTAGGAGTTTGTCCAGATTTAATTTTACCGCCAGAGAAAACTTCATAAAATTTTTCAATAACTTTAGGACCAATAGATGGACTAGTTTCCATCAATCTATCAAATTCTTCTTTACATATTTTTAACATTTGATATGCATGCATTCTTTCATTTCTCGATTTTGCTAATTCTAATTTAATATTGCGATAAAATTTATCCCAAGAAATAGAACTAACACGATGAGCTTCATTTAATTCATTTATTTTAAGAAATTGTTGAATAGTGGTTATTATTCCAGCAATAATATTGATAGAACCAACCGCGATGGTATAATATTGAACATAATCTACTGGAACTCGATCCTGAGCAAAATTTGCAGTTCCCGTAAGAGTTGACATGACAATAACTGGTATGGTGAACCATCTTGTTTTAGAAGCATAAGAATTATGTGAAGTAGAATGTAACCATCTATAACAAATTGCTTTATCGGCCCATTCAACTAATATTCTTTCATGTTGAGATGACCATTCAGCATAATAATTTTGTAAAGTATCATCAATATCATCACCATTATCAGATTTATCAGATTTAATATCTTTTTTTAAACTTTTTTCTGATTCGACGCCAGACATTTTAATATAATAAAAGATAATATTGAAAATAAATAATTAAAAAGTAGATAATAATATATATATATTATGTCTTATAAGATAGGCGCTTTAATATTAGCTACAAGTAAAAATAGAAATGAATGGGTAATGATGCAAGATACATATTTATATAAATTAACTTTAAAAACATTTTTATTAACATTAGATAAAGAACATAATTATATTTTTTATATAGGTATAGATAAAGGTGATAGAATATTTGATAATGAAACTCAAAAAAGAGAAATAACAAGGTTCTCTAAAGCATTTCCAAACGTAGAATTTAAATTTATGACAATGGAAAATATTCCAAAAGGTTATGTAACATTAATGTGGAATAAATTATTTGAAGATGCATATAAAGTTGGTTGTGATTATTTTTATCAATGTGGAGATGATATGGAATTTAAAACAAAAGGTTGGATAAATGATTCAATAAAAGTTTTAAACGAAAATAATAATATAGGACTTGCTGGTCCAATAAATAATAATAACAGAATACTCACACAATCTTTCGTAAGTAGAAAACATATGGAAATATTTGGTTGGTTTTTTCCAAAAGAAATAAAAAATTGGTGTTGTGATGACTGGGCGTGTCAAGTTTATCACCCAAAATATTTATATCCACTGCATAATCATCTCGCAATTAATCAAGGGGGACAACCTAGATATGATATAGATAATAATAAAAATTTTACAGGTGGTTCTCAAATGAAATTTGGTATGAATGTAAATGCTTTACGGCAGAATACAGCAAAACTAGCAGAAAGCCATAAACTATTAATAGAAGAATATATTAAGAAGAGCAAGGCAAACAATTAACTCTTTTTTTATGATTTCCTTCTCTGTCTTCAAATTCATTATAAGAACCTATATAATAACTGGTGCAACCATTAGGTTGAAAGAAATTTTTACAATATATCATATAGAAGTAATATAGCATACTATATTTAATAATAATTATATATTTAAATGTATTTATAATAATTTAAAAAAATAATTATTATAAATATAATGCTAAAAGAGTTATTACATCCAAGTCGTTTTGATTTGATGGCTAAATATTTATATATAAAATCAAAAGATAAAAATTTGGAAACAGATTTTTTTAAAGACTTGTATCATAAACATTTAATAACCTTTAATGGATGTAATGAATTTCCAGATAGAACAGTAGGTGAGACAGGTTTATCAAAAACAAGAATAGATATTTTTTTAAATTTATTTGATGTATTAATAAATAATATAAAAAATTATGGTTATGATGAAAAATATCCAATACCAGTTGGTAAAAATGGAATTATAGTAAATGGTTCTCATAGACTAATGACAAGTTACTATTATAATATAATACCAAAAATAAAAAAATTTGATCAAAATGGAAATATGGGATATAATTATAGTTTTTTTTTAAATAGAAAAAATTTACCACAATTAGAAGCAATATATGCTGATGCTATGGCTTTAGAATATATAAAACATAATGAAGATGTAAGAACAATGATAATATATCCATCAGGTTTTAATACAGAAATTATGAAAGAAGTAATAAATATAATAAATAATTATGGTTATATATATTATCACAAAGTAATACATTTAAATTCAAAAGGCGTAAATAATTTAATAAAAGAGTTATATAGAGGTGAAGATTGGATAGGTGGATTATTTCCATATGGTTGGTCTCCTGGTGGAAAAGCACAAAGATGTGTTATAAATGATGAAATAAATCCAATTTTATATATAAGTATATGTATGAATGATGTAAATAAATGTGTAGAGTTAAAAGAAAAATGCAGATCACTATATAATTTGGGAAAACATAGTTTACATATGAGTGATTATAATAGTGATACTTATAGAATAAGTAGTAGTTTATTGAATAGTAATTCAATACATTTTTTAAATAATGATTCAAATGATATAAATGAAAAACGTAAAGAAATATTAGTAAATTATTTTGATAATAATGAAAATAATAAAGATGATGTTTTAATAACAGAACTAAATGATGAAAAAATAAATTTTATAAAAATAAATGAAGATGATGAAAAATTATATAATCCAAATAATTTTTATTATTTTAATGGATATAAAATATATAAAGATATAAAATTATAGATAATTATAGATGCAATTTGATATAGTTATTTCCTCTTGTAAAAAGGATCAATTTGTTTTACAAAAAGCTATTGAAAGTATTAAACAATATATAAAAGGTTATAGAAGAATAATAGTAGTGTCAAATGAAAAATTAACAGATGCAGAAGATATAGAATGGTTTGATGAAAAAAATTATCCATTTTCTATGAAAGATATGTATGATAATATGTATAATATGGTTCCAGACGATAAAAGAAGAAGGAAGGTTTCATATATAAATCAATTATTAAAATTGTATGCTCATAAAGTAATACCAGATTTATTAGATAATATATTAATTTATGATTCAGATATAGTTTTTATAAAAGAAACAACTTTTTTTGAAGATGATAAAACTCTATATGGAAATAGAGTTGTAAATTTAGATCCTTATCAACAATATTTAAATCATCATCTAAAATTAGATCCAAGTTTTGATTTTGGAAATGAATTAACTATAAATAAAGATTTAAAGAAGTCAGGTAAATTTTGTTCAGGAATTTGTCATCATTTGATTTATAATAAAACCATAATAAATGAATTGATTGATTTTATAGAAAAAGAGAGAGGTGAAACATTTTGGAAATATTATTTAAATCAAGTAGATACTAGAGATAATGATCATATGAAACACAGTGAGCCAGCTAATTGTGAATTATATTATAATTATGTAAATTTATTTCACAGTGATAAAATAAAGATTAGACCAATTACTTGGATGGAAGAAGCGGCGGGTGCAAGACAACAAAATAAGATAGTAAGTACTTATAGTAATAGATTTGAATCACTAAAAGCACAAGCATTAGCAGGAGGTCATAGTTATATAGCATTTCACTCATATAATAGAGAATATTATGAAAGTAAATAAATTATCAGGCATAATTATTTTTTTCCAACAATATTAAAACTTACAAAAGGCCACTGCCACGAGCCTTTTTTATATTTTACAACATTAGTTAATTCAAAGTTATTTTCAATTATTTGAAGTTCTCCATAATTATTGTCTACATAATAGTCTTCTTCCATAATTATAATTGTATTTGGATTATTTTTAGATATTTGATAACATAAATTAATAATAGGTAAATGCATGAATCTCGAAGAGTCAATAAATATAATATCTGGTTGCATATTAAGGGTAGTAAAATAATTATTATTTTCATTCATTACTTTTAAATATTTATTTTTTAATCTTTGATTTGTTTCTTTATAATCTGTAATATAATCTGGTAAATTAGGAATTAATAAATCTGTTATATCTTGTTTATTTGTAAAATATTCATTTATAATTGATACATTAGTAATATCATTCCATAAGTTGTTTGCTCTTTGATATAAATCTGGCATACCTTCATAAGAAACAAGTTGAAAAGGTTTTTTTTTATTAATAAAATATTTGTATAATATTTTTGTAGAATTTGCTCCTTCTCCTGTACCTATTTCTAATACATTAAATTTATCAAGTGAGTTAAAATATTGATTATTTTCATATAAAGAATTCAAAATATTTGTTAAGTCATCCATCTTTTATAAAAATATATTTAATATATATTTAATATATTTTTATTGATAATTAATAACACTATCAATAATATGTTGAATATCTTCATCTTTTAAATAGCAATGTAGTGGTAATAAGATAATTTGATTATCAAAATTTTTATTTGATAATGATTTAATATCATTTAAATAAGGATGATTTCTATAATTATAAAAGAAAGGCCTGATTTCTATATTTTTATCAAGAAAATATTTTTCTATTACATTATAACTGGCATAACCATTAATAAATTTAATACCAAACATCCAATAAGAATGAGTAGTATTAGGTTCAATATATTGTATTGCAAATTTATCACTATGATTTTTAAATAATTCGGTATATTTATTGAAAATTTGTTTTTTAATATTATATATTTCTTCGAGCTTTTTAAATTGTGAAAATAATAATGCCGCAGATAAATTATTAAATTTATAATTATATGCTACCATAGAATGGATATATTTAATATCTGTAATGCCTTGTGTTGCAAAAGATTTAATATAGTTATAAACATCATCATCGTTAGTAATAAATGCACCTCCTTCTCCGCAAGTAATATGTTTATTAGCATAAAAAGATATAGATGAAGCAAGAGTATCACTACCAGAATAAGTATTATTATATTTACCCATAAAACCTTCACAATTATCTTCAATAATAATTATATCGGGTCTCTTTGATTTAATAATATCAATAGGAATAATGTTTCCTAAGTTATGGACAAGCATTAAACATGAATTAAGTTCCATATTATCTATATAATTTAAATCTAAATTCCAAGTATTTTCATCTATTGGTATTATTTCAATTTGTTCTTTAGTATATTCATATAAAACACTATTATATACTGCAATATAACAATGATCTGGTATATATATTTTATTACATAGTGGATATTTATATTTAACACTTTTAACTACACAATGAGTAGCAGATGTTCCATTGTTAGTTAATAATACATGTTTAACATTAAATCTATTTTTGATTTCATCTTCACATAATTTTACATAATTGCCAGTAAATGAAATCCAATTAGAGTTAATAACATCATTAATATATTCACTGGAACCTGATATATCATAAATTTCTGAAATTCTAATTTTATTCATATAATAAGATAGAGAGTGATAATTTTAAATATAAACATAAAATATATAATATATAATAAAAATGAGATTAAAATTAAAAGATTTATATTGTAGTGTAATAAAATTAGACAATAAAGGTATGGCTTATGTAGATAATAATGTTAAAATAGAGGATAGTCCTTGGATAGATTATTTGAATAATAAATCTACTGATAAATTGTATGAAAGTTTTAGAGCAACTCAAAAACATCCCGACCATAAAGATGATTATTGGTATCCAATTGAAAAATTTGATTTACTTGTTGAAAATATGATAAAGTATGGTTATAAAAATGAATTTTGTAATAATAAAGAAATACAAGATAAGTTAAATGGTGAAAATTGGCCAGGTGGAAAAGGAGCAATAAAAATAGGTGCAAATGGAAAGATAGGAGATGGGCATCATCGATGTTGTATTTTATATTATTTGTATGGAGAAGATTATGAAATAGAAGTTGAAAATTACTTGGTGAAAAATATTGATCCTTTATAAAGAATAATAAGTTTGATAAATAAAAGTTAAAAAAATAGTAATAATTAATATAATGAATAAAGGTATTATATTAATTTGGCCAAAACATAATGAGTTTAAAAATATAATGTTAAGAGAGTTAGAAGAAAATAATTATAAATTATTTGAAGATAATTTTATAGATGTTTCTAAAAATTATATAACTAATTTGTTGAGAGAAATACATTATGGTAAAGAATGGTGGAGAGAAAACTTATTAACAGAAGTAGAAAAGAGATTAGTTGCTAATGAATTACAAAGATTAATTTATTTAATTGTAGAATCTGAAAATATACATTTAAATTTTAAAAAATTCAAAAAATATGTTAGAGAGAAATATCAGTTAGATAAGTCGTATTTTCATTTGTGTGATCCAGATTGCCAAAAGCATTTAGGTTTAAATTGTAGTTGTCCAACAGATATTAATGATTTTCAGTTTGAATTTAATAAACATATTCATTATTTAAAAAATACAAATGCGATACATTTTTTAACAAATTCAGAATATAAAGAAGATTATAACTTTTATACATTTTTTAATACTTATGAAAATATTTTAAAATATAATAAATTAAATACAAATAATTTTTGTGTTGATAATGGTGGTATATTAGCAGTATATGGTATAAGAGATACACATGATTTAGATTATTTAACTACAACAAATGTAATTTTTGATAAATATAATGTTGGATGTGAAAATATAAATCATAAAACAGAATATGAGAGATTAGGTTATAGTATAGACAATATAATAAATAATGAAGAAAATTATTTTTATCATTTTAATATGAAATTTATGAGTTTAAATATTTTACGAAAATTTAAATATAATAGAACACATACAATAGGAACAGGACATAAAGAAATAAGACAAAAAGATATAAATGATTATAATTTAATTAAAGACTTATAATTAAATATAATGTAATTCAGTATTAATTAATTTATCATATTGTTCTTTTAGTCTGTTTTCATGAATAGGTTTATTATCTTGATAAGTGCTTTCATAAGGTGGTTGCCATGCATTTTCAATTACTTCTAAATTATTTAGAGGTATATCTTTTCTTATAAAAAATAAATTGACTCCAGCAACAACAGCAACAAGATTATAGTTAGAAAGTAAATTGATAAAAGCCATATATGATGCTCCCCAATAGTCAACTTTTTGATCAGTTCTAATTCCATTATGAGGAATTGATACTTTTAAGTGGGGACCAAAAGATGCATTATATTCAGCGCAAATAACACGAGGATTACAACAAGTAATATTTTTTAATACAAAATAATCATTACCATCAATATCAATAGATAAAAAATCTACTTCGTCTACAAAATTATTTTGAGTTAAAATTTGATTAATATTGTCAATATTAATATTACTACAAATAGCATTAGAATTTGTGAAATTATTTTTGTAGTATTGATTAAATAAATTTATATGAGTTATGTTTCCATCAATAAATAAACAATTCCAATTATTTTTCATTAAATTTAAAGTATTTGCTTCATTCCAATGAAAACCAAATTCACAAGTTTTTTTATTAGTAACTCCAATATTATCAAAAATATGTTTTATAATACCATCTTCACCATTTTGACTGGTAGCTTTTTTTTCATATTTGTTAATATTTTTTTTATATTCTTCAAAATCTAAAATATTAAACCATTCATTAGAATTCATTTTATAAATTTAAATGAATTAGTATTTATATCAAAATCACTATATTAATCATTATTAAT
>TARA_B100001175_G_scaffold92215_1_pt1 | contig 15622 bp, 4 predicted proteins | sample TARA_B100001175 | Tara Oceans TARA_B100001175
TGGTGGTGGTGGTGGTGCTGGTAGTAGTAGTGGAAATACTGGAACAGTAGCAATGGGTGGAGCTAGTATTAGTAATACTTCGACTACTTCTGCTGCTATGATGGGAGAGACACCAGTTTTTCACACGATTGGTTCTGGTGATTTTGTTGTAGAAGGTGCTGGAGCGGATGCTAATTTAGATATTAAAGCAGAAACAGGCAATTCTAATATCAATTTTCAAGTTGCTGATGGTACCGTAGGAACATTAAATTACAATACAACTCAATTTGGTTTAAATAAAAAATTAAAAGTTACTGGTGATTTGGAGTTTACCGGAACATTATATAAAGATGGTGTGGAATTTGGCGGGGGCGTATTCGATGGTGTTCAATATGTAAATGGAACCAACCTTTCCATATACATCAGTGGGGATAAGAATAGTCATGCAAATGCTGACGGGGATGGAAATATTGCTATTGGGAAAGAAGCTCTTTATAGTGCTATCTCTGCTTCGTCCAATATTGCTATTGGTGCGTATTCTTTAAAAAGTTTATCTAACACTGGCTACAATAATGTTTGCATTGGGATAAGTGCTGGATTTGCCACTACAGACGGTAAAAAAAATGTAGCAATAGGACATCGTGCTATGAATCAATACACCACTGGAGACCACAATATAGCAATTGGGACAGAATCGTTATCAGATAATACCGGTGGAGGAAACAATATAGCAATTGGGTATGAAGCCTTACATGATTCCGGGGCGTTCAATAATATTGGGTTGGGAGCTTACGCTGGTATGTATAATTCCTCTGGAAATAGGAATGTTTGTATAGGATACTATAGTGGTCCAAAAGCGAATCAAACAAACCTTAACGATAGATTATACATTGATGTGGTTTCGGCGAGAAGAGGGACGAGTTCATTTATCTATGGCCACATGGACGCAACAAACCCAATATTAGTATTTAACGCAAAAGTAGGAATTGGAAAGGACAGTCCGGGTGAACATTTAGATGTAAGTGGAAATATTAATTTTACAGGAACATTGAAACAAGATGGTGTTGAGTTTGGTGGTGGGAAATTTGAAGATGGTGCAACATCTGGAAATATTTATTACAATGGTGGAAATGTAGGAATTGGAACGACGAGTCCTGATGCAAAATTAGAAATTCATGGCGGTCCTTTAGGTTTAAAAAATGGCAATCATACTGCTACTACAGCACAGCAAATTTTATTCGGTTATAATGGTGTAAATAACCTGGAATACGCACATAGTATTCGAACAAGACATAATGGTCAATCATCTGGCAATGATACTCAAAATAGTATAGACTTTTATTTATGGAAAAAGGGAGATACAACAACTACTATAGGAGAGAAACATGGTATGTCTATTACAGCAGCAGGGGTAGGAATTGGAAGGACAGATCCAACACAAGTATTAGATGTAAAATTTCCAGACGCAACATCTGGTGATGATCCTCTTTTTATACAAGCCACAAGAATTGGATTAGGTAATGCTGGTGTAGGATTTAGAGCCGGTACTGGTTATTGGGATGCTTTTTGGGAGCATACACATGGGAGCCCTGATAGAATGAATTTTGGTATGTATCGTGCTGGTAGTGGAAAACAAGTATATATGACGCTTACACACGAAGGTCGTTTAGGAATTGGAACGGATAGTCCAGACTATCATTTAGATATACGAGGGACTGGATATGTTAGTCAAAATATTTATAGTGATAACACAGGTTGGGCAGCAACAAGATACGGTTCTAACGGAGGGAGTAATGAATTGTTATATGTTGGTGCTGCTAATGATGGAACTTGTTTTGTAAACAGTAGAAGTGATTACCCATTGTGCTTTCTGCAAAATGATAGCGAAAAAATGAGGATACATGATAATGGATATGTAGGAATTGGCGAGGCCAGTCCAGAGGCCCAATTACATATATACTCGGGCATCCAATGCATGAGAATGGTAGTTCCATACAACAACAAATACTTTCAAACGAATTTCTATTATGGCGGACATCATATAGACGTCTATTATCATGGAAGCACAAAAGGTATGGGAAGTAGCGGCAATGGAGGTACTTTACATCTTAATTATTATTCAGGTGGAACTGTCACCATAAACCAAGTCAACCAGACAAGTGATGACCGTTTAAAACATAACGAAAAAATAATTACAAACGGATTAGATATTATTAATCAACTTGAACCTAAAAAATATTTTAAATCTTTAAAACGATATGATGAAGATCATAATTATGACTTAGATAGTTCAGGTAATCCAATTACTGATGACGATTATAAAATAGAAACAGGATTAATAGCACAACAAGTTATGATCATAGACGATTTGAAGTATACCGTTGATGAAGTGGAAGATAAATATAAAACAGTTGAAAAAGAAACATTAGACGAAAACGGCGATGTTATTTTAGATGATGATGGTAAGCCAGTCATAGAGAAAAAAGAAGAAATTGCTTTAAAAGGGAGATATACAGTCAAATATCAAGACATATTTGTTTATAACATTGCAGCAACACAGGAATTAGACCGACAATTACAAGACCAAATGGGAAAAAATAATGCCCTACATCAAGATATGGAAGAATATAAACAAACAATGGATGATAAGATGGATATGGTTTTAAATCAAATGTCAGCATTAATGGAAGAAAATAACGCATTAAAATTAAGAATTAAATGGTTGGAAGAAAAATAATTGTAAATAAATAATAATAAAAAAATAAAGTTATTATTTATTAATAATGTCAAATCAAACAGGTTTTAGACAAGGAAGATTGGGTATCGGTAAAAATCCTATATTTCCTTTAGATATCTCAGGAAGTACACGTATCGAAGGTGATTTAATTTTAGGAGGAACAATCGCTGATATCAATGGAACACCAATTGAATTTGGCGCATCATCCGCTACTTTGAATGTAGGGACAAATATGCCAATACCAGAAATGACTGTATCACAAGTTCCATCATGGGAAGATAGTGTTACAATAGAAGGTGCTGGTAAATTTGTAGACGCTGCTTCGGCTGGTGATATATATTATAATGGTGGAAATATAGGAATTGGAACGGATACACCTACTTCAAACCTTCATATAAAAAATGATACAAATATTACTAGTGGTGGTTCTGTAATAACGGGATATGCTAATGGTCCAGCAGAATGTTTGAGATTACAAGGAAAAAATGTTAAAGCACCTCCTCCACCACCATACGATGTAGCCAGTTCCGGTTCCACACTAAACGGTCAAACCTATTCTGGATACAACGGTGTAAATGTTGATACAAATTTTGATAATACTGCTAATTCGTCATGGAGTAATGGGTTTGTTAAGGAGGGAACCACATATGATACAAATCAAACATCAACTGGTTATTGGATGCAAGTTGATATAGGTCAAACCATAGCATTAAAAAAATATCAAATTCACAACACAGGGAACACATCATATCATCATAGAAATGCAAAAACATGGAAATTATTATATAGTAATGATGGTTCTACATGGAGTTTGGCGAGCGCTGTAACAGATCATACGGATTGGAGCGTAACTTCCACATTAACCTCTAGTGCTGTAATGCACGAAGTTGAATTAACCGAACATAAATTAGGACGTTATTGGAGATTATCTGTTGAGGCGATTAATGGAACAGATAATACATGGCATCAAAGAGAATTATTTCTTTTAGGTATTACAGAAGAAGAATTCAACGGAGAGCCTAACCCTTACGATTTGGCAAGTTCAAATTCCACATTAAACGGTCAAACTTACACCGCTTCTGGAACAATGGGAGGTTACAATAAAGACGATGCTTTTGATGGAACGTTTACAGGTACATCATCGTCGTGGATTACCAACCAAAAATATCCTAACGGCACATATACAGGTTCTGAAAGTACAAACGGGTATACCGGTGAGTGGATACAAGTTGACATTGGACAATCGGTCGTTTTAAAAAGGGTTAATGTCCATCCAAGAACGGCTGGTGAACAACACGACCCAAAAAATATGAGATTTTTTGGCAGTTCAGATGGAACAACATGGGTTCAAATTAAAGATTGGGCTGGTCTTACAAAAGCAAATAATTGGAGGCCTACTGGTGGGCCCTGGACCGCTGTAGGAGCGGATACCTTTTTTATAGGAAGATACTTTAGGTTGGTTATAAATGCAAGCATTGCCAGTCCATCATATAGTGATTATTCACAAATAGGAGAACTGGAATTGAAAGGTATTTTAGAATCTGAAAATCAAGCACCTACCGGCACAGGATCGTTACTACGATTTACGAATGCTCATTTCGATCCCAATGACGGAGAATATAATTTAAGTGCGATAGCAGGGTATCAAGGAAAAGCTGGTGGTGAATTAGCATTTTATACGGCACCGGCTAGTAGTGATATAGTGGCAAAAATGGTAATAGATACGGCTGGAAATGTAGGAATTGGAACAACAACACCCGGTGATAAATTAGAAGTAAATGGAAATATTAATTTCACAGGAACATTGAAACAAAATGGTGTGGAGTTTGGTGGTGGCAAATTTGAAGATAGTGCTACTGCTGGTGACATATATTATAATGGTGGTAATATAGGAATTGGAACGACGAGTCCTGGTGAAAAATTGGAAGTAAATGGTAAAGCAAAAATATCAAGCAATGTTGCGATCGGACACACGAATAGTCCCATAACTCGACTAGACATAAGAGAAAACGGCGGACCACGATTACGACTTGAAAATACATCAGGAGGTTATTCCGCTCAAAATGGAGCAATAGAATTTTGCACAACCTATGCGACAACTGGATTTATACACCAGAAAGGAGAACAATTAAGAATAGGTACTACAGGCAGTAGTGGTGAAATACGTTTTTATACTTATAATAATACTGGTTATCCTGACCAAAATGGAAACACGCAAACTCAATCTTTTTTTAATGAAACATATACAAGTGGAAATGATAATCCAAGAATGGTAATTGATGAAACAGGAAATGTAGGAATTGGAACGACGAGTCCTAATTATAAATTAAGTTTGGGGGAGGGAGGAAGTAGTTTTGCTATTTTTGAACAAGTAAGTTCAGGAAATTATTTTTATGGATTTAAAGCAGCAGATGTAAATGGGTGGGGATTGAATTTTTTAACTTCAACTGGCGATGATAGTGATAGTAATATTAGAATGTGTATAAAAAGAGATACTGGAAATGTAGGAATTGGAACGACGGATCCGGACACAAAATTACATCTAGGTTCAGGCGCTATTAAAGTAACAAATTCTACTAGTTTATTTTTAACAATGGACTATAATCAAATATCCGTAACAGGAGGCGATTTATTTTTGAATTATACTACGCAGAACGATGTTATAATTTGTGGGCAGGGAGGAAATGTAGGAATTGGAACAACGAGTCCAGATACACCATTAGAAATAGAAGCATCTTCATCACAGTTTTATGGTAATTTAAAATGTATTCATACTAATGGAAGTGAATGGATTACAATGGGTTATGGAGGGATTAGCACTGGAACTACTCATTCTTTAAGATTCGGTGTAAATGGTAGTGAAAAAATGAGAATAGACAATGATGGAAATGTAGGAATTGGAATCGCAGCTCCAGCAACCATATTACATTTATATGATACTTCGCCTATACTAACAATAGAAACTACACAGGGAGATGTGGACGGTAGATATGGTTATATTGAATGGAAAGACAGTGGTGGAGCATATGCATGGGTTGGTGATGGTTCAGGTTCTAATAAAACATTTTATATATATACATATGGAGATCCTATAAATTTGGAAACAAACGGTGGTAATGTAGGAATTGGAACGGCGACTCCTTACATGCCTTTTGATTGTGTGATTTCTAAATACATCTCTGATGCTGATATTGACCAATATTGGGATAGAGGCATTGATGATGGTTCTTTTTTCCGTACTGAAAACGATAGTTTTGGGTCCGGTTATAATTATAACAGTAATCAAGGAAGAAGTGGTGATTTAAATGATGAAACTGATGGATCTCGTCCTGTTAATCTTAAACCTATATCTGCTCATTTTTACGATAATGTTTATATTAGTAATGGTGGTCTTCTTGTATCTTCAGACGAGCGAATAAAACAAAATATAATGGAAATTTCAGACGATATATCATTAAAAATTTTAAGAGATATTAGTTGTTGCTCTTATTATTATATTGATGATATAGGGCGACAAAAAACACCCACATTAGGATTTATTGCACAACAAGTAAATAAAATATTTCCAGAAGCAGTAACACTAACAGAAAGAATAATACCAAATGTAATGAAACGAATAAATAATTTTAATTGGGTTAGTGAGAATTCTAATAATACACATAAGTTAATAAGCGATTTACAAGACGTTAGTGGTGTTTTATACAGATTTTACGTAAGTAATAATGTTGATGAAAGGGAAAAAAGAGTTGAACATATAGGAAATAGTGACAACACATTTACTTTTGAAAATAAATGGGAACATGTTTTTTGTTATGGATATGAGGTTCCGGATTTTCACGCATTAGACAAACAAAAATTATATGCTTTGAATTTTAGTGCGACACAGGAATTAGACAAACAACAAAAACTAGATAAAGCAGATATAGCAGAATTAAAAACAAAAAATACAGAGTTAGAAAATAAAGTTACTACATTGGAATTCGAATTGGCAGCAATAAAACAACATTTAGGAATATAATTACTTAATAATTAACATAATAATTAATTATATATATAAATGAGTTTTAGAACAGGTTTTCATAAAGGTAAATTAGGTATCGGCTTAGCCACTTCTATGGGGATGGATGATGGGACTGGAAATCCTAGATATCCATTAGATATAAATGGAGATATACGTTTAACCGGTGCTATTGTCGATGCAAGTGGAAATCCGATTGAAATGATGGCACAACAACGATCCTTTCCCGAAGCAATAAGCAATGAAGATATTGATATTGGCGATGGAACCGCATTTTTTGAAAGTAATGTGAAAATTACGGGTGATTTGGATTTTACAGGAACATTATATAACGATGGTGTTGTGTTTGGTGGTGGGAAATTTGAAGATAGTGCTACGGCGGGTGACATATATTATAATGGTGGAAATGTAGGAATTGGAACGACGACTCCTGATGCAAAATTAGAAGTTAGTGGAGATTTGAATATTGCAGCAACAAATGATAGTTGGAGCACATCAGGTAAAGGATTATATCTGAGATTTTATGGTGGAACTGTTGATACAGGGTATATACAATGTATCGATAGAAGTAATAATGATACACAATATAAACTAAAATACATGGCTTCTGTACACGAATTCAGTACTAGACCTTCCACTGCGGCAGGAGATCCTATAAGAATGACGATTGCTACAGATGGTAATGTAGGAATTGGAACGACGACACCAAATGCTACGTTACATATTAGAAACGATACCAATTCAAGCGGAACTGGTGACGCTTATATTCCAAATATACCCGGAGGAGGGTCTTATAGTTATAAACCTACTGAATGTTTAAGATTACAAGGAACTTATACTGATAAAGGTTGTGGGGCATTAATACGATTTACAAATTATCATGCTTCAGGTTCAAATCCTTCTAATGATGAATATAACCTAGGTGGTATAGCAGGATATGATGTTAAAAGTGATTGGGGTGGGGGTTTATGTTTTTATACAGCACCTAGCACAACAAATGGTGGAGATTTAACAGCCAGAATGGTAATAGATAATGTGGGAAATGTAGGAATTGGAACGACGAGTCCGGGGTCACAGTTACAGGTTTATGAAGCAGGAACAGAACAAGCTTGGAAAGGACGAGGAGTTTTTGGTAATGAAACATGTGCTTTTGTTTGTGGAGTGTATCATAATAAAATCAATATAGGAGGACATAACGGAGCTCTAAATGCTTGGTATGATATTGCAATAAATTCGGGTGGTGGAAATGTAGGAATTGGAGATGATACACCTTCTTACAAACTTGATGTTAATGGAGACATTAACTTTACAGGAAACCTTAGAAAAAATGGAACAATATACGGCGATGGTGGTGGTGGTGGTGGTAGTTGTGACGATTGGTGTTGCGAAGTAGAATGGAATACCGGAAATGCGGGTGGAACTCGTCAAGTAAAAGTAAATGGTGTTCAATTATCAACTGGAGCGAACTCCGTATGTGCAATATATTTAAATAAAGATGGGACATATAAAGGAGTATCAACAGGACAATATTTATGGCCTGGTCATTCCACCAGATGGAATGATCTTGCGGATGATGTAAATAGTCAAGATAACGGAACAGTTGTAATAATTGCTACTGCGGATTGGATTTGTAATCCTGCTACTGGTGGTTCAGCAGAAACATTATTTAAAAGTATTGGTTCGTTTGAAGCTACAAGAAATAGTATACCAGGTGATAGAGTAGGATTTATATGTTGTTTTATTAAAGGGAATTACGGGTGTATTGAAAAATGTGGAGACGATAGTTCATACCATAATGGTAAAGTATTCTTTACTTATTATAACTTATTAAATATAACCAACGGTCTATATAATTATAGTACAACTGAAAGTCCAGATATTCAAGGGACGAATCCTTTTTTTGGTGATGTGCGCGCCTGTCATGGTCAAATGCATATGGGATATAATTTAGGTGGGACTGCTCTTGTTGGTTTTCAAAGTCTTGGAACAACATCATCTTCATCATACACCAGAGGTTTTGAATTTATGAACGCTAATGATGAAAGTATGATGACTATTTGCCATTATGGTACAGCATATACCGCGCCAAGGGTTGGAATTGGAACAAGAACTCCGTCTTACCCCCTTCATGTTACGAAATGGGTTGACATGGGTAGTAATTGGGGTGCTGTAGGTTATATGCACTATTCTACTGTGACCTATACCTCTGGTGCGGATAATGATGATATATGTATAAAAGCGGATCAAGATATTTGGGCAGGGGGATATCTTTTTGCTAGTAGTGACAGAAGAATAAAATATAATATTGAAGATGTTCCTGATAATTTAGCTTTGAATATGGTAAGAAAAATACCTTGTCGGTATTATGAATATAAAGATAAAATTATAAAAGGTTCTGGTAAAACAATCGGTTTCATAGCTCAAGAAGTGAAAGAAATTATGCCTATGGCTGTTTCCACAAAAAAAACAATTATACCTGATAAAATGTGTAAATTAGACAATATAAGTTGGAATGAAATTAAAGATGCTAGTGGTAATATTACACTAGGATTTCAATTAATAAGTGATTTACAAGATGTTAGTGGTATAAAATATAGATTTTATGTTAGTAATGATCCAAGCGGAAATGAAAAAATGAAAGAAATAGTAGGAAATTCTGATAATACATTTACATTTGAAGAAAAGTGGAATGATGTATTTTGTTACGGAAAAGAAGTAGATGATTTTCACATACTAACAAAAGAAAAACTATTTACTTTGAATTTTAGCGCTACACAAGAATTGGATAGACAACAACAAGCAGATAAAATTAGAATAGCTGATTTAGAAGCCAAAAATACTGCTTTAGAAAATACGGTCCAAACATTAATTTCTAGAATTACCGCATTGGAAAATAATTCAACAAATTAATTATTGTAATTAATAAATAAAAATATAAACTTATTTATTAATATATGTCAAAAAGTGGTTTTAAAAAAGGACGATTAGGGATTGGGACAGATAACCCTAGATATCCTCTCGATGTTGTAGGAGATATACGTTTAACAGGCGGTTTTCGCGATGCAAGTGGTAATGATTTCAATTTTTTAGCGATTAATAATCAAGATATATTAAAAACACCAGATATTGCTGGAATAACATGTGTAAATAGTAAAGTAGGTATTTTCAATGTTAATCCTGTTGAAGAATTAGATGTAACTGGAAATATTAATTTCACAGGTTCATTAAAACAAAATGGAGTTGAATTTGGCGGGGGCGTATTCAATGGAGTTCAATATATAAGTGGTTCAAATATTTCCATATACATTAGTGGAGATGATACTACGCATGCGAATGCAACGGGTCAAGGCAATGTTTCATTGGGAACCGGATGTTTAACATCCGTTACATCGGGACAAGAAAATATTGCCATAGGCAAAAACAGTTTGAATTCATTAACTACAACATTTTATAACGTAGCAATCGGTATTGACGCATTGGAATCCTGTACATCCAACTACAATATTGGAATTGGTTACCTAGTGGGAAGATATATAACAAGTGGCGAAAACAACATTGCCATTGGTATGAGAGCGATGGATAGACAGGATGTAGGAGATTCAAATGTAGCAATAGGTGAAGAATCCCTTTACTATTTCAACAATGGTTCTGAAAATATAGCATTGGGGAAAAGAGCATTGTATGGTAATAGTACATACAATTCTGCCGGTAGTGATAATATCGGTATAGGAAGCCATGCTGGACAAGCTATAAAAAATGGTAATAAAAATATATGTATAGGTTACAACGCCGGACCGACTAATGATATGATTGACTATCACGAAAGATTATACATTGGCAAATCAAGAGATGGTGTAAATTCATTTATATATGGTCACATAGATACAACAAACCCTATATTAGCATTTAACGCAAAAGTAGGAATTGGAAAGGACAGTCCAGGTGAACATTTAGATGTAAGTGGAAATATTAATTTTACAGGAACATTGAAACAAAATGGTGTGGAGTTTGGTGGTGGAAAATTTGAGGATGCTGCTACTAGTGGACATATTTATTATAATGGTGGAAATGTAGGAATTGGAACGTCGGATACGGGTAATTTCAAATTTAAAATTTATGGCAGCACCACAAATACTACTGGTTCAAATTCTTGGCATAATCATTTTTGTGTGGAAGAACCAACTAATGCTGGTGCTGGTATTACATTTAAAGCCGGAACACATACCGGATATATGTATTATGGTTCAAGTAATGGTGGTCCTTGGGTTGGTAGTGGTGGTTTTGGTTTTTGTACAACAGCAACTGGTGCTCAAAGTGACATAAAAATGGTTATTAAAAACAATGGAAATGTAGGAATTGGAACGACGAGTCCAGGCTATAAATTGGAAATTAAACAAGGAAAAATATATTTAAATAATAGTAATACATGGTCAGATACAGAGGCAGTTAACACAAAAATATATCTTGGTGACACTAATTTTGGTGTAGGTTCAGGTCATTTTACTGGTGATGGCGCTGGTGAATATACAACATTATGGTCTTATAATGGTGCTGGTCGTGGAATAAGATTTTGTTCTACTGCTCTTGGTACTAACAAATTTAGTGATTATACAACACGTATGATAATAGAAGGTAATACTGGAAATGTAGGAATTGGAACGACGAGTCCAAGTGCCCCTTTACATGTAAATATTGAAGGTTTTGGTGAGCCAATCGCAAAATTTGAAGGACTTGGTGATGCTTTTATATTAATTGAAGGTGGTAGAACTAATGATTGGGATGAAGTTGGAGTTGTTATAAAAGGTATGCCGACTGGTGGATATTGGCTTGCTGGAGTAGATGATAGTAGCACTTATCAAATAAAATATGATAGTGCTAATTTTGGTTTTGGAGATCAGGCAGATATGTTTTCAATTACTACAGGAGGAAAAGTAGGCATTGGGACGACGAGTCCAGGAAGTAAATTAGAAGTTTATGATGACAGTCCTGCTGGTGAAGTAAAAGATATTTTACACATTAAAAATTATAGTGGTCATGATATGGTTTCTTTGGGAACTTCGTCAAATTTTAATTCTGGTGCTATTTCTCTTTATATAAATTCAACGACAAAGGCTACACCAAGCGCCGTTATAAATGGTAATGGTAATAGTTATTTTAATGGCGGAAAGGTAGGAATTGGAACGACGACACCAAATGCTACGTTACATATTAGAGGTAGTCCAACTCCTAACTTGAGGATAACTTATCACGGAGGGGCATATACTAGTGACACTGTCTATATGAATTTGGATCAATGGAGTATAAATACATATTTAAATGCATTAAGTTTAAATCAAGCAAGTTCCGAAGATATACGCATGTGTATGGGTGGTGGAAGAGTAGGAATTGGAACAGATAGTCCCGACTATCCATTACAAGTGAATGGTGGTGTAAGTTTTGGAACACAAACCGCCCGTTATTTACATCAACAAGGAGCGAATGTCGGCAGCCCAAGCAGCTACACCGGTTATACTATCGGTATATATGCGAATAATGGTATAAGAACAGATATGCATTTATGGGCAACTAGTGATGAAAGGATTAAAACCAACATTATAGATGTTCCTGATGATTTAGCATTACAACAGGTTAGAGATATTCCATGTCGTTATTATAATTATATCGATACTACAAAAAAAGGTTCAGAAAAAAAAATAGGATTTATAGCACAAGAAGTGAGAAAAATTTTACCAACAGCAATTAATATTGTGAAAGATATGATACCAAATGAAATGCGTATATTAGAAAATATTTCATGGGAAGAAATAATAGATGGTAGCAATAATACATATAAATTAACAAATGATTTACATGATGTTAATGGTGTAAAATATCGATTTTATGTTAGTAATGATCCAAGTGGTAATGATGAAGTTATGAAGGAAATTGTTGGAAATAGCGATAATACATTTACATTTGAAGAAAAGTGGAATAATGTATTTTGTTATGGGAAAGAAGTTGATGATTTTCATACAATTGATAAACAAAGTCTATTTGCTCTTAATTTTAGTGCAACCCAGGAATTGGATAGACAACAACAAGCAGATAAAGCTAGAATAACAGAATTAGAACAAGAAGTAAATGAATTAAAAACAATTGTACATGCTTTAAAAAATCATTTAGGATTAGCTTAAGAATACGAGTATAATAAATTTTAATAAAATATAAATATTTATTATATGTCAAAAACTGGTTTTAAAGGAGGAAGATTAGGTATTGGAACAGACGATCCAGTATATCCATTAGATGTTGTTGGTGATATTCGATTAACAGGCGGTTTTCGTGATGCTAGTGGTAATGATTTTAATTTTATAGCACTAGCTGGACCAGATATTGCAAGAAGTTCGGATTTAGCAGATGCAACAGTCGGTATCATTTGTAAAGATAATTGTGTTGGTATTTTTAATAACAATCCATCGCAATCTTTAGATGTAAGTGGTAATATAAGACTTACTGGTGATTTATTAGATTCAACTAATCAAGCAAGAATATTTAGTAATTGGACTATAGATGGAACAAATATTTTCAGAAATAGTAAAGTTACCATAGGAGATACTAGTGTAAATACTAATTATGATTTATTTGTAAATGGTAATGTTAAGTTTCAACAAACGAATGTTTCAAAATTAATTAATCATTTATCTAGTGGAACTGGTATATGGTATGATTATGCCAATGTTCAACGTTTTATTATAAATAATGAAGAAAAAATGAGAATTCATAGTGATGGAAATGTGGGAATTGGAACGAATAATCCAGGTGATTTATTAACCGTATCTAGTAGCGGTAATGCTGCTGTGTTAATTGATAAAGACGCAAATACATTTTCTAAAATATATAATAACGGTGAAATTTGGCTGAAAGGAGGAACAAATGACGATGTAATAATGTTAAGAACAAATGGAAATAATAGTTATTTTTTAAATACAAATGTAGGAATTGGATACACGGATCCAGGAACATACAAATTAAAAGTAAATGGTAATACTCATATTAATGGAACTCTAAGTGCTACAACATTGACTGGGAATTTAGCATGGAGCAATATAACATCCAAACCAACGACAATATCCACTACACAGGCTAGTAATATTACTACGAATAATGCAAAAGTTAGCAGTCAATGGACGACAGACAATTCTAAAATATATTACAATGGTGGAAAAGTAGGAATTGGAGAGTCAGACCCACAGACAAGACTTCACGTTCTAGGACAGGATAATCAATTTAGAATACAAACAACAAGATCAAGTGATAGTTATTTGAATTGGGCTTCGTCCGGGGAATCTGGTAGTGATTGGGATTTAAGATATAACAATACAAGATTATGGTTTTGGTACGGCGGCGATCAACGCTTTTATACTGGTGGTGGTGTAGATAGAATGATTATAACGAGCACTGGTAATGTAGGAATTGGAACGACGGATCCAAGTCAATTATTACATATTTTTAATACTGATGATGCATGGGGTGCTTATGCTAATATAAGACTATCCACAGAAACGACAACAACATATGCTGAAATAGGTTATTTTAGAGGGGATAATACAAACGGTTATAAGGATGGATTAGTGCTTAGTGGTAAAGATGCTTCAAGAAAAGATATGATAATTCTATCATCAAACGGTAATGTAGGAATTGGAACGGCTAACCCAAGAAGTAGATTAGACGTAATTCATACTACAACAGATATAGTAGGAGATTATCAAGATACCGGTGCTGTTTTAAATATATATGGTGGTGAAGATAAAAGATGTATAAATATTGTTACAGGCAATCATTCGGGAAGTTCAACTCATCATAGATATCCTGCAATGGTTTTTCATCCAACACGAGATAATAACATACAACACGATGCCGGTGGATCGATTGAATTTACGGATAGACCAGGTGGTGGTACTTACAGCGAGCAAGTGAGACAAACTGATATATTTATCCGAACAAGCGCAAGGCACTCATATAATAGAATATTACGAGATGTATGCACCATTTCGGCAGATGGTTATGTTCGTGGTATTAATGCTTTTCAAAATGATTCAGATGATAGAATAAAACACAATGAAAAAAATATAAATGAAGGATTAAATGTTATTAATAAATTACAAGCAAAAGAATATTTTAAAACAAGCACTCTTTTTGATGAAAATGGAAATATATATGATTTAAATCATAATTTTGATTTAAATACTGAAGGATTGCCCATAGATGCAAGTGGGGAAGTATTAATAGATGTTAATAAAGAAATTGGGTTTATAGCACAAGAAGTTTTTGAAATAGATGAATTAAAACACGCTGTTCAAGAAGGTGATTTAGTTCCCGATGCGAGTGGTAATATGTATAAAACTAAATTTGGATTATGCTATGAAGAAATTTTTGTTATGAATGTTGTTGCTACACAAGAACTACATAAAGCACAACAAGCAGATAAAGCAGAAATAGCAGAATTAAAAAATGAATTAAAAGAAATGAAAACAATGTTAAATGCTTTTAAATCACATTTAGGATTGTAACGAATATAATAACTATTATTAAAATATAAATATTTATTATATGACATCTAATGTAGGTTTTTTTAATGGAAGATTAGGAATTGCAAAAAGTGATCCAAACGTTGCAGTTTATATAAATACACAAGATGCAATAAAATTACCTGCTGGTTTTACATCACAACGACCAGCAGGTTTAAATGTTGAACCTGGTATGATGCGATATAATACAACTACTGGGAAATTTGAAGGATATAGTGGTGAGACAGGTACTGAAGCATGGGGTTCTTTAGGTGATGGTTCTGGTGGAGGTGGAGGCGGTGGTGGAACAAGTAGTGAGGCTACTGGAGATACTACATTACA
>TARA_B100001175_G_scaffold36120_1_pt1 | contig 15593 bp, 16 predicted proteins | sample TARA_B100001175 | Tara Oceans TARA_B100001175
ATTAAATCTTTCTCTAAATCAATAATGAATTTTGATCTATATTCTTTATCTTTCGCAATTAATTGTTCGGTAGCTTCTTTAATATTATTTTCTTCTATTGATTTAGAAATTTTAAGCTCAATATTTTCTTTATATATAGTTGTGTTTGTTGGTAAATCACTGTTGGATTGATATTCTTTTTCCGTTTCTTTAGAAATATCGTTCGAAATAAAATTAATTAAAGCAAATATAAATATTGAAATAAGAAAAAAATTTGTTACCCTGTTCATCTTCTTATTTTAAGATTACTGACTCTATTCTCGTAAAGCTAGTTTTATAATATCTATATGGAAAATCAAAGCCGTACGTATTTAAAAGTTCAAAAGTTTTATGAAATACCAGTTTTTATTGCTGTAGTTGCTTTAATTCCTGTAATCATAATTGAATATAGAGATTCACCATTAAAAGAATTAGCAAGCTTTGTGAATTGGGGAATATGGATAATTTTCTTATTTGAATATGTCCATCTTTTTATACTTTCAGAAAGCAAAAAAGAATATATTTTAAACCACAAGCTTGAGTTATTCATTGTATTAGCATCAATACCATTTGTGCCACGTGGACTTGAGTCATCAAGATTCTTAAGATTCATTAGACTACCTAGACTGTTGAGACTATTTCAACTATTCAGGCTTGCCGCAGTTCTCGCTAAGTTTGGGACAGCTATAAAAACAATATTCAATAGTCGAGGACTTAGATTCATTGTGTATGCCACTGTATTTTTAATAATATTTTTTGGATTTCTTTTTTATATTGCCGAACCAGGAGTTAAAACATTCACTGATGGGATTTGGTGGGCCCTAGTTACAATCACTACTGTTGGATATGGAGATATAACTCCATATACTGCGCTCGGAAGAATTGTTGCAAGCTCACTCATGATTTTGGGTATTGGTTTTATAGCAACTATTACTGCGGCTGTATCTACTTATTTCCTATCCAACTTTGGAGATAAAGAAACTACACTTGACGATATCATTAAAAAACTGGATAATATCGAGAAAGAATTGGAAGAAATTAAGGAAAGTAAAAAATGAATGAAAATCTAAAAGTCTTATCAGAAGATTTTTTTCTAAACTCTTTATCCTCATCTCCAACATCAGCAATTATGAGAGGATACAAAGAATATTTCGATCAAGTAGAAGAGCTTACCGTTGAAACATTTGAAAAAGAAATTAAATTAGTAGATAATTTCATTTCTAGATTGGGGAATATAGATATCAGTTCCTTATCAAACCGAGAAAAAGTTACACATGGAATGCTTGAATTTGCTTTGAGTTCAAACAGAGACTCCCTTTTAGACAAAAGCTGGGAATTTGGCGCAGGTGTATCTGGATTTACAGGTTATCTGATTGATTACAATCAACAAATGTTTGTCCCTGATTTAGAAGCTGCAGATATGCTTTTAAAAAGATTAGAACTTTATAAACGATTATTTACACAAATTTCAGCAGTTCAGAAAAAAGGTCTCAATAGCAACAGGGTTGCTACAGAGAGAAACTTATTAAGAACTATTGATCAATTACAAAACTATCTAGCAACAGCTGTAGAGAAAGATCCTCTATTATTAATTAATTTTTCACAAGAGATATCTGAATCTGAAATTGTCAACTGGAAAGAGAAAGCAGTCGAAATTATCAAAACAAAAATCAGGCCAACTGTTGTAGATTATCTTGAACAGTTAAAGACAGAGCATCTTCCTAAAGGACGATCTGACGAAAAGTCTGGCATTATGTGGATTGAAGAAGGAGAAGATCTTTATTTAAGAGCACTTAGAAAATATACAGGGCATAAAAATACTACAGTGAAAGAAGTACACGAGATTGGCTTATCTGAAATTGAAAGATTAAAAAAAGAATTTTTTGAAATAGGAAAAAATGTTTTTCAAAAAGTTTCAACACCTGAAGAAGTTATATCAAAAATGCAAACTGACCCTTCTATGAGATATAAAAGTAAGGAACAAATGTTGCAGATTGCTATTGACACAATAGAAAGAGCTTATAAACCTCTGGAAAAATGGTTTACTGTTTTTCCAAAATCCCCTTGCAAGGTACTACCGGTACCTGAAGCATCTGAACAGCATGCACCTCCAGCATATTACTATCCACCACTTCCTGATGGATCAAGAGATGGAACATATTTTCTTAATACTTATAAAGCTGAGTCCAAAAGTATATTCGAGGCAGAATCAGTAGCTTTTCATGAAGCTATTCCAGGTCATCATCTTGATAGAACTATTGCAGTTGAATTAAAAGATGTACCAAATTTTCAAAAATATGTAGCGTCTACAGCGTTCGTAGAAGGTTGGGGACTATATTCAGAACAATTAGCTAATGAAATGGGCCTTTATTCGAATGATGTACAACAACTTGGAAGACTTGGAAATGATGCATGGAGGGCATGTCGTTTAGTTCTTGATACTGGGATGCATGGTATGGGGTGGTCACGTGAAAAAGCAATTAACTTTTTTAGGGCAAATTCCCCAATAGAGGAGATTAATTCAAACATTGAAACTGACAGGTACATTGCATGGCCAGGTCAAGCTTGTTCTTACAAAATGGGCCAATTAAAAATTGAAGAGCTTCGAAGCAAAGCTGAAAATCAATTAGGTGACAAGTTTGATATTAGATATTTTCATGATGAAGTTTTGTGCGATGGGGGAATTACTCTTCCTATTTTAGAGAATAAAATAGAATCTTTTATTCAAAAACACAGTATCTAATGTTGTTAGTTACTTTCTAATCGATTTATCTGACTTTTTAACTATCTCATTTTTATAACTTTGGTGAATTTCTTTTTCTTTATTTTTAGACTCTACTCTTTCGTTGGATATCTCATTTTCGAGTGACAATACTTTTTTTTTGAGATTATCTATTGTGTCTTTCATTTCATAAATAATTTTTATTCCATCTAGATTTATACCTCTCTGTGATAAATCTTGAATTTGTATAAGTTTATCAATATCATTTTGAGAGTAACGTCTAGTCCCTCCACCAGTTCTATATGGTTTAATAAGACCTTTATTTTCGTATGTCCTAATAGTTTGCTGATGAATTCCAGATAAAGATGAGGCTACTGAAATAAAATAAATTGCATTTGATTCTTCGTTACTCATCTAGATACTTTCTTGGTGAGTCTCCTGATTCAAACTGGTCTCGAAATTTTTCTAGATGTTTTTTAGCTGATCTTGATAAATTTGTTGGAGGCATGATGAACACTTTCACATATAGATCGCCAGACCTTCTTCCTTGAGGTGCAATTCCCTCTCCTCTAATTTTAAATGTTTTTCCACTGGGAGTGCCTGAAGGAATTTTTAAAGTAACAGATTTTGTAAGTGTTGGAATTTTTATGCTTGCTCCTAAAGCTGCCTCGGTGAATAATAAAGGCACTTCAAGAATTAAATCCATATTACTTCTTTTAAAAAATTTATGTGGCTCAACAGAGACTTGTACTAATAAATCTCCATCAGGTGCACCTGCAGCACCAGGACCACCTCTACCTCTAAGTCTTATTACACTACCGTTGTCTACTCCAGCTGGTACTTTAACTTTGATAGATTCCTCTAGCGGGAGGACAACCTCAATCCCAGAAGCAGCTTCTAAAAATGAAATATTTATATTTGTTTGGTAGGTTTGTCCTTTTCTTCTCCCACCAAATCCAAAAATATCTCCTAAGTTTTCAAATATGTCTCCGAAATCATCGACAGTAAAACCCTGGCTTGAAAAACCACCAAATCCAGACGCACCCATTGCTCTAATTTGATCATATTCTTGTTTTTTTCTTTCATCTCCAATCACTGAATGAGCTTCTGAAACTTCTTTAAATCTTTTTTCAGCTTCTATATCTCCTGGATTTAAATCGGGATGATTTTCACGGGCAAGTTTTTTATATGCCTTTTTAATTTCTTCTATACTTGCATTTTGTGGAACCCCCAGGGTCGCGTAAAAATTTTTATCCAGCCAGTCTCTACTCACTTATAACTTTTACCATTGCAGGGCGAATTAAATTACCTTGAAATAGATATCCTTTTCTTAATACAGCTTGAACTTTTTGAGTGTCACCCTCGCCAGCATGTTCTACTGCTTCGTGAATTTTTGGATCAAAATCATCTCCAACTGATCCAACTTCTTGAACTTGTAAACTTTCTAATACAGATGTAAGTAGACCACTAAATGTTTCAATTTCTTTACTTACTTCATCTTGCGATAAAGCCATTTCAAAGTTATCAACTAGAGGGAAAAGAGATTCAACAAAATAGGCCATTGAAGCAGTTCCAATACTTTCTTTTTCTTTTTCAGACCTTTTTTTATAATTTTCAAAATCTGCAGCGAGTCTCAGATATTCATCTTTTATTTTTTCATGTTCAGAAAGAGGAATTTTATCTTCTTCGTCTATTTTTTCATTCTCAATTATTTTTTCTGAAGAATCATTGTCTAATTCTTCTTCAGAAGTTTGTTCTTTACTCATCCTCTATAACTTCACCTTCGACCACATCGTCTGACTCATCTGAAGATGGGTTTGGTGTGTCATTTTGTGCGTCTGCGTAAAGTTTTTCCGCAAATGATTGACTTGCTTTAGTTAGATCTTCTATTGCTAACTTGAGATCATTTATCGGGATATCTTCATTCTCAAGAAGCTTTTTTAATTTATCACTTGCTTCAGTTATAGTTCCAGCTTCTTCATCAGTTGCTTTATCTTTATTTTCTTCAAGCATTTTTTCTGTTGAAGTAACCATACCTTCTGCCATGTTTCTTGTTTCAACAAGTTCTTTCCTTTTAGCATCTTCGTTTGCATGCTGCTCAGCATCTTTTATCATTCTGTCAATTTCATCATCTTCTAATGCAGTACCACCAGTGATGGTTATAGCTTGTTCCTTGCCTGTACCAAGATCTTTAGCATTTACATTTACTATTCCGTTTGCATCAATATCAAAAGTAACCTCTATTTGAGGTGTACCTGCCATTGCAGCTGGAATATCAGTTAGTGTAAATCTACCAAGCGATTTGTTCCCAGATGCGACTTCTCTTTCTCCTTGAAGAATATGAATTTCTACTTGGGTTTGATTATTTTCTGCAGTACTAAATACCTCAGATCTTTTTGTTGGGATGGTTGTATTTCTTTCAATCATTTTTGTCATAATTCCACCCTTAGTCTCAACACCCAATGTAAGAGGAGTGACGTCTAATAAAAGTACATCTTTGACATCACCTTTTAGTACACCTGCTTGAATAGCCGCTCCTGAAGCAACAACCTCATCGGGATTGACACCTTTGTGAGGATCTTTACCTGTTAAAGACTTTACTAATTCTTGCACTGATGGCATACGAGTTGATCCACCAACTAAGATAATATGGTCAATATCAGAATATTTCATTCCAGCATCTTTTAAGGCACTTTCAACAGGTTCTCTGGTCCTATCAACTAAATCAGCTGTAATTTTTTCAAATTCAGATCGGTTAAGCTTTTCAAGCAAATGTTGAGGACCTGCATCATTAGCTGTTATGAATGGTAAGTTAATTTCAGTTTCGCTTGTTGAAGAAAGCTCAATTTTAGCTTTTTCAGCACCTTCTTGAACTCTTTGGATTGCCATTTTGTCTGTTGATAAATCAATACCTGTTGATGATTTAAATTTTTCAATTAACCAATCCATAATTCGTTGGTCCCAATCATCTCCGCCTAATTTTGAATCTCCTGAAGTTGATTTAACTTCGAATACGCCTTCAGAAATTTCTAGTATGGAGACATCAAACGTACCTCCACCAAGATCAAATACAAGAATTTTTTGATCCTCATTATTTTCTAAACCATATGCCAAAGAGGCAGCTGTTGGCTCATTAATAATTCTTAAAACTTCTAAACCAGCAATTTGTCCAGCCTCTTTTGTTGCTTGTCTTTCTGCATCATTAAAATATGCAGGAACTGTAATAACAGCTTCTGTTACATCATCGCCTAAATAGGCTTCAGCATCTCTCTTTAATTTTTGTAATATCCGAGCTGAGATTTCTTGTGGGGTGTAATCTTTCCCTTCAAAATTTTCTTTCCAATTAGTACCGATGTCTCTTTTAATGGATCTAACCGTGTTGTCGGGATTTGTTATTGCTTGTCTTTTTGCTAGTTCTCCAACAAGAACGTCATCAGCTTTAAATGCAACAATTGAAGGAGTTGTTCTATTTCCTTCTGCATTTGCAATTACAGTTGGTTCCCCACCTTCTAGTACTGCAACTACGCTATTTGTAGTTCCTAAGTCAATTCCTACGGCCTTACCCATTGTTACTAATCCTTTCTAAGTTATATTTGTGGTTCTTGTTCTCTTGGAAGATGACCTCTTACTCTTGGGTAGGAGATCGGAGCGTGCAAAAAACAATATTTTTTTTTGTTATACATACTTATAACTGTTTCACATGTCTCAAAATCACATACTCTTCCTGAAGTATATTTTTTGGAACGCCTAACACCAGGCTTAACTGTTGAGGCGGTTAATGTAGAACTCATTCAATTCCTTTCAATCTTACCTAATTTATTTATATAATCTAAGTAATTTTACTTAGATTTAATATAAATATAGTAAAGTTATAGATTTATGCAAACTATTTGAAAAAAATCTCTATGTTCAGTGATTTAAGATAACACTTACCCTTGATATTATTATTAGATGAAACAGTTTAATCTTCATATTGTTGGACTTGGAAATCTCGGAAGATCTTTTCTAAATGGTTTTGAAATAATTAAGTCAGATATAAATTTAAATCTTTACGAAAACAATAAAGAAGTAAGAGATTCATTATCAAAAAACGGTTGGGAAAATGTTTATTCCAATATTGACAATATTGATGATGGAATAGTTTTGTTGTGTATAAAACCTAACGATTTAATTGACTTTGTTTCTAATAACAAAACAAAAATAAATTCAAACGTATTAATTTGTTCTTCACTCGCCGGAGTGTCTATACAAACACTTGAATCACATTTTGAAAATAAGATTATTAGGTTAATGCCAAATCTTGCAATAAGTAAAAATTCAGGATTTATACCATTTACAAGAAACTACAAAGAAGATTATCTTAATTTTGTCGAAACACTAAATACTTTAGGATCTACTCAGGAATATGATGAAGGCCTTTTTCATATTATTACTGCAATATATGGGAGTGGTCCTGCATGGTACTTTGAACTTTCAGCAAAAATTGTTGACTCAGCGGTAAATCTTGGGATGGATGAAAGTGATGCTAAAAAGATAGTAAATGAATTAGTATCCTCATTATCTCAATTAACTGGTGAAAATAGCTTCAATGAAATAGTAGAAAATATAAAATCTCCAAAAGGCACTACAGAAGCTGGTATAGATTCGCTTGACAATAATTCATTTGGTAAAATTATTCATGAAGCTATTGAATCTGCAGTAAAGAGATCAATAGAAATATCTCAACAAATGGAAAAATGAACAAGCAAAAACCAACAAAACAAATTAATGATTACGTATTGTTATTTTCTGCTGGTGCTGCATTGTCAGTAATATTTTTATGGATAGCAAGTTATATCTTTCCAGAAGGTGAAATTATTGGGGGAAGAAGGGTATTTGAAAATATACCTAAATCAATTCAATACATATTTTATATTCTCAGTGCCGCCTCAGTATTTATATGCGGATACTTATTTTCCTTACGAGCTAAAAACTGGTCAAGAGGCACAGAGGAAAAAAGGAAAGTTAAATTATCCAAAAGAATCTTGAGTTTCTTTGATGGAATATTAATGAGGACAACTCTTAGATTCAAAGCTGCTGGAATAATGCATTCGATGATCTACCTTGGATTCTTGGGCTTATTTGCAGGGACTATAACCCTTGAAATCCACCACTTGATGCCCCCATCATTAAAATTTCTACAAGGTACAACGTACATTGTTTATTCTTTTTCTCTTGAACTTGCATCTCTTCTTTACCTAGGTGGTCTTGGATGGGCATTTTACAGACGAATATTTGGAACGGAAGATAGGATCAAAACTAAAACTAAGATGGATGACTATCTTACACTTTCACTCTTGGCTTTCATGGGCATTTCAGGTCTCACAACAGAAGCTGGCAGAATTCTTGTAGAAGGCTTTCCAAACTATGAAAAATGGAGTTTTGTTGGTTACTTCATAGCAACCTTACTTCCATTTGATAATGGGATTTTATTCCATAGGATTTCATGGATACTGCATACAGTGAGCTTTTTTCTATTTTTACTTGTTTTACCACAATCAAAATTAAGACATATTGTTACTTCCCCATCAAATATGTTTTTAAGTCCCAAAGATAGACCAAAAGGGGCAATGAGAGATATTGGAAACTTGATGGAGGCGGAAGATATTGAGACAGTTGGTGCTGAGTTAATTGAAAACTTTACATGGAAACAACTTCTTGATCTCGATGCTTGTACTGTTTGTGGAAGATGTACCTCTGTTTGTCCGGCAAATCTTACAGGTAAGCCTTTAGATCCTCGAGAAATAATTTTAAAAGTTGGGCAAGTAATGTCTGAAAGTGGAAATCCAGCTGTTCCAGCAACGGTTTCAACACCTATAGATTTAAAAGTAAAGTCATCAAGTGTATTTGATCGTATTACTCCAGAAGAGCTTTGGGCGTGTACATCTTGTAAAGCTTGTGATGAAATTTGTCCTGTAAATATTGAGATTTTAGACAAAATATTAGACATGAGAAGATACTTAGCGCTTATGGCATCAGATTTTCCGTCAGAACTAGGTAAAGCCTATGTAGCAATGGAAAACTCTTCAAACCCTTGGGGTGCTTCTCAAGAAGACAGAATGAAGTGGTCAGAAGATTTAGAATTCGAAGTACCTCTTTTAGAAGAGAGCAATAAAGAGCAAGTTGAATATTTGTACTGGATCGGTTGTGCAGGTGCTTTTGATGATAGAAATGTACCAGTCACGAAAGCAGTTGCAACTTTGCTTAAACGAGCAAACGTGTCTTACGCTGTTCTTGGAACTAAAGAGGTTTGCACAGGTGATTCAGCAAGAAGAACAGGAAATGAATTTGTCTTTCAACAACTAGCCATTCAAAATATTGAAACCATGAACAATTTGGATGTTAAAAAAGTCATAACCCAATGTCCGCATTGTTTTAATACAATTGGAAATGAGTATCCTCAATTGGGAGGAAATTTTGAAGTTATTCATCACAGTCAACTTTTAACTGAACTTGTTCAGTCTGGAAAAATTGAAGTAGGCACGAGTGAAGAACCACATGTGATTACTTATCATGACTCTTGTTATCTTGGAAGGCATAATGATATCTACACAGCACCAAGAGAAATAGTAGGGTCAATAGGTGGTATTGAAATTAGAGAAATGAAAAGACAAGGAACAAACAGTTTTTGTTGCGGTGCCGGTGGTGGGCGAATGTGGATGGAAGAAGCGACTGGAAAAAAAGTAAATATTGAAAGAGTTGAAGAAGCAATTGAAACAGGTGCCAATGAAGTTGCTGTTGCATGTCCATTTTGTTACATAATGATGGATGATGGTATGAAAGAGCTTGGGCAGGGGGAAAACGTTAGGGTTAGAGATGTATCCTTAATTTTGCTCGATAACTTAAGAAAAGATTAAATATTTTTACCCATAAAGAACTTGTTAATATCACCATTTGAATCTTTTAAGCTGTAAATTATATAAATAGCAGTTGTTAAATTACCCAAAATTGCTAGAAAAAATATCCAAACTATTGAATTAAAAATATTCTCTTTAAAAACAATCCATATTCCTATAAAGATAAAACCCGCATATAAATCAACAAGCGAGACAATCCCCCAAGGTAAGCTTGGTATTATTGAGTCAAATAAAGATACTTGAGTTTGAGCCCAAAATATTACAGATAGCATCGATATACTTATCAAGTAAGCTGCTATTTTTGTTATAGTCATACATTAGATTCTAAGAAAAAGATAAGTATATGAGAATAAATAGAAAAGTAATTTTAAAAATTCTAAGGTTAGATAAGAATATTTATAATGAATTAGCCTCAGAGCTTTCTAACTTTAAGATTGCAATCACAATATATATTTTAGGATTTTTATTAAGCGGTATTGCTGTAATGAGTTTCCTAAGAAATTCTTTATCTTATCTTGAGGAAAACCTTAGTTTAATTGTTGGAACCCTTCCAATTGAAACAATTAATGAGCTTAATTATTTAATCACTGAATTTGAAAATATATTTAATTCGCAACAGATATTTAGTCTTTTGACAAGCTACCTAATATCAAGCTTCACGTCTGGTTTTATCGGAGTTGGAATAGTTTATTTACTTCTTACAAGATTTTTTAGAAAAGAAACAGACATAAAGCAGGTTGGAATTATTTATGGGTTTTCAAACTTACCTGTATTTTTAAATGGAATCATCTTTTTCACAAATTCAATTCCCTTACAAATATTTTTAATTATTAGCACCGCTATTTTCGCTTTAGTCTGTCTTGGCTCTGGCCTTAAACAGACCTATTTACTAAGAAATATTGAAGCATTCCTACTTGTTGTTGTTTCAGGTTTTGGAAGCTCACTTTTTTCGCAAGTGATTTAAATGAATTCTGCAATCATTTTAGCTGCTGGAGATTCATCAAGAATGGGATTTCCAAAACAGCTAGCTGAATATAAAGGTAAAACAATTTTACAAACCGTAGTAGATGAAGTTACAAAAAATTTAGATGATACGATTGTTGTTTTAGGACATGAAAACGAAACATTGACAGATAAAATAGATTTTTACAACAGCACAGTCATTATTAATGAAAACTGGCAAGAAGGAATTATTTCTTCAATTCGTACAGGATTATTTCATTTAAGTTCAAATAAACAAATAGATAGCGCGATGATATTTATGGGAGATCAGCCCGCAATAAGCACTGAAGTAATTCAAGAAATCATAAATTGTAAACATTATGAGGATGAAGTTGTTGTTCCTCAGTATCGCTATCAACTTGGATATCCAATTCTTATTCCAAGATTTTTTTGGAACAAGCTTGAATTAATTACACAAGATGATTTTGAAGGTTCTGACTCGGTGTATAAAAATTTTGAACTTGTTGACTACTTAGAAACTTCGGAAATAAATTTAAAAGTTGTAAATTTTAATTTTTTAAAACCAACGGATTACGACAAGCAGTCTGATTTTTAGAGTGGGAAAAACTCTCTAAATTTTTTCTTAGTTTTTTAAAAAAATTTTGTAAACTTTAATAATGAATTCGATTGACTCTATAAATGGCATGACCCATATTGAAGCCACAAAACTAAGAAGAGCAAGAGTCAGAACTACAATTACATTTCTCCAAATTGCTTCAACCCGTTCAGGAAGAGCATTGCTTACTAAAGAAACAGGCATTACTTCACCTAAACTTTTACATTGGGCCAAACGTGCTGAACTTATGAAAATAAAAAACCTCGGTAAAGATTACGCCGACCTTTTAGAGGCAGTTGGAGTAGAGAGTGTTGCTGACTTAAAGAGAAGGAACCCTGAAAGCCTACATGAGATGATGAATGGAATAAACCAGAGGAAAAAAATTGTTGATAGAATGCCATCATTAAAAAGGGTCACTAAATGGATTGATGATTCTAAAGATATTGTCATTACGGTATCTTCTTAGTTAATCATTTATCTATCATTATTATGTGAAAACTAAAACCTTTAGAATTTCTTGTGCTCAGCTATCTTTTTCAGTAGGTGCGATCCAAGAAAATAAAGAGAAAATTCTTAATAAGTTAGAAGAGGCTGAAAAAATATCTTCCGATATCGTTTTATTTCCAGAACTTTCATTAACGGGATACCCTCCGGAAGATTTACTTTTAAGAGAGAGCTTTGTTGGAAAAAATTTTGCAGTATTAGAAGAAATTGCAGAGTTTTCAGGAAAAACAAGTGGAGTAATAGGGTTTGTAGACAGAAGCATAAAAAAACAGACAAGTGACAATGTAGAAAGAAACATAACAAACGCTGCAGCTATTGTCCAAAATGGAGATGTCAAAGGAATTTATCATAAGTGTTTTCTTCCAAATTATTCAGTTTTTGATGAAGCAAGATATTTCGACAAAGGTTTAGATCCTTCAGCCCTATTTTGGTATGAGAACATTGCCGTAGGGATAAATATTTGTGAAGATATTTGGATTGACGAAGGCCCCGCTGAAGAACAAGTTGCAAAAGGAGCATCTATAATTTTAAATATCAACGCTTCACCTTTTGACATTAACAAAATTGATCAAAGAAAAGAAAAGGTTAAGAGCAAAGCTAAAAAATTAAATGTTCCGATTGTTTATTTGAATATGGTGGGAGGGCAAGATGAACTTGTTTTTGACGGAGGCTCCTTCGTTGTGGATAAAAATGGTGAATTTATTTATTTAGCTCCTGAATTTAAAGAAGATTTTTTTACTTTTGATATTGAACTGGAAGTAAGGGATATAGTTTCAGATTCATCATTGTCGTTAAATGAAAAAAATATCAAAATAGATCCTTTGAAAAGTAGCAATAATTTAAATAAGACTGAGTCCATGTATTCAGCCCTGAAACTTGGCCTATCAGATTATGTATCCAAAAATAAATTTAAGAAAGTTTTAGTTGGCCTATCAGGAGGTATTGATTCGGCATTAACTGCAACAATAGCTTGTGATGCATTGTCTCCAGAAAATGTCATTGGAGTAGCAATGCCATCTAAATATAATCCAAATTCATCTTTGGAAGATGCAAAAAAGCTAGCCTCAAATTTAGGTATAGAGATTAAAGAAATAAATATTGAAGATACCGTTGAAAACTTTAGAAATTTAATAGGAAACAACACAGATGCAAAACTACAAAATGTTGTTGATGAAAATATTCAATCAAGAGTTAGAGGAAATATACTTATGGCTCTTTCAAACCAGCTGGGAGCAATGGTAGTTTCAACAGGTAACAAATCTGAAATGGCTGTTGGTTATGCAACACTATATGGTGATTTGGTTGGGGGATTTGCATTGCTCAAAGATGTCTATAAGGCAGATGTTTATAATTTAGCTAATCATCGAAACTCTTTATCACATGTAATACCTGAGAGCACAATATTAAAAGAACCAAGTGCAGAATTAAGTAATGACCAATTTGATTCTGACACCCTTCCAGACTACGACATACTCGATAAAATAATTAAACTTTACATAGAAGAAGATTTTTCATCTGAAAAAATTATAAACTCAGGAATTGATAAAGATATTGTTTATGACGTTCTTGAAAAAATAGATAGAAATGAATATAAAAGAAATCAAGTTGCTCCTGGTGTAAAATTAACAAACAGAGCTTTTGGGAAAGACAGAAGAATGCCAATTACAAATACTTATAAACGAGAAAGAAACTAAATATGTATTTAATTAATGGAAAAGAAGTTAAAAAAGAAGAATTTAATATACCTGTTGAGAATTTAGCAATTTGGAGAGGTGATGGTATTTTTGAAGCTATAGCTATCCATAAAGGTTATTTATTTGGGTTAGACAAACATTTAGAAAGATTTGCTAAATCAGCAGAAAAAATGTTCTTTGAAGACATTGATTTTGAAAAAATAAAAGAAAATTTAACTTCTATTGCATCAAAATATGATGATGGATATATGCGAGTAATAATTGGTAGAGGTACAGATAAAGACAAAAGTGATGTATATATTTTCTACCAAGACTTAATCAATTTTCCAGAAAGTTTTTCATTACAATCACAAAAAGCTCATTGGCAATCTGGAGGAGATTTTTCTCTAGACGAAGTAAAAAATATTGGTTCAAAAACAATTTCATATGCCATGAATCTTAATCAAACGAGGCTTGCCCAAAAGAATGGGTTTACGGATTCTTTACTTTTAAACAAAGATGGAATTGTTCTAGAGGGTCCTACATTTTGTGTTAGCTGGATAGTTGATGAGAAAATTTATGTACCAACTCTTGATCTAGGAATATTAGATTCAATAACAAGACGTACATTAATCGATATTGCAAAAGAAGCAGACCTAGACTTAAAAATCGAAAATATACACATTAATGATATTTATAAGGTTGATACAGTATTCGCACTATCAACAGCAAAACATGGAATTTTTGTAAGTAAAATTGATGATCAAGCATACACTGAAGACCCTCTCCTTAAATTAATTAGAAAGTCATTTAGTGATTTCATCGAAAAAGAGAGACAATTAAAAAAAATAACTTAAGGAGGTTCACTTGAGATTAACTGAATACTCTCATGGCGCTGGTTGAGCATGTAAACTCTCACCTAGTGAGCTTGCTCAAGTTTTGACGCAATTTAAAGATCATAAAGCAACAAAATCCTCTAACTTAATTGTTGGTTTGGATAATCCCGATGATGGAGGAGTTATCAATGTTGGCAACCAAAAAATAATTCAAACAGTTGATTTTTTCACCCCGATTTTGGACAATCCATATGACTGGGGAAGAGTTGCAGCAGCTAATGCATTGTCTGATGTTTATGCAATGGGAGGAGAACCTATTTCTGCTCTACAATTGGTTTGTTGGCCTAGAAATGAAATTAGTTTTGATATCCTATCTGAAGTAATCAGGGGTGGTCTAGACACAATGGAAAAAGCTAATTGCACAGTTGTGGGAGGGCACAGCATAGATGATAAAGAGCCAAAATATGGCTTTTCTATTACAGGTATTGTCGAAGGAAAGGTATTAAAAAATAATAGTATAAATAATGGTGATAGACTATTTTTAACCAAACCAATTGGAACTGGGATTATAACAACTGCTATCAAAAAGGGTGTGGCATCAAAAGATAGTATCAAACTTGTCACTGACATTATGACAAAATTGAATAAAGATGGTCTCGAATTCGGATTAAAAAATAATGCGAACGCCCTTACTGATGTGACAGGATTTGGATTGCTTGGACACTTATATGAAATGTTAAAAAATTCTGGCCTTTCAGCAACATTAGACTTTGAAAAGGTTCCCTTAATTTCTGGAATTAATAACTACTTGGAAAAGGGAATTTATCCGTCAGGGAGTCAACGAAATCTTGATTATTTATCTAATAATATAATCCATGACTCGAATGAAAAATCTATACAAATATTATGTGATGCTCAAACTAATGGAGGTTTATTAATATCAATTCCAAAAGACCAAGAAATAAAATCATCTAAGAATATAACGATTAACAAAGATATTTGGGAAATAGGTGAAATTAATTCTAAATATAATGAAAAGATAAATATTATTTAAATAATGATTAAAACAATTGCAAAAGTTTTTGCCTTCACATCAATTTTTAAAAATTTAGTTCTTACACAAAAGGGTAAGACTGAAGGTGTAACCCAAATACATCCAGTAAAAATACCCGGAAGAACAATTTTTGTTAGAGAAAAAGAATATTTTATTAGAGAGAATCTTATTGAGGGCACCATACCGATTATATTTTTACACAGTTGGGGTACAGATTCATTAGGAAGTTGGTTTAATGTTTTACCAAAAATAAAAAATATGAATTCATTTATAACAATCGATCTCAAGAATCATGGTCGCTCAGATAGTAGTTGGGAAAGATGGAGTGTTGA
>TARA_B100001175_G_scaffold112270_1_pt1 | contig 15549 bp, 18 predicted proteins | sample TARA_B100001175 | Tara Oceans TARA_B100001175
AATGAACCATTCACATTATCTAAGTTAGCTGACATCATTTTTTTCCATGAATTTAAATAGTGACCTTCGTGGCCTTCTTCAACTTTGAAATTATACTTAGCAAAAACTGTATCTGTAGTCCATTGACTTGCAGCTACAACATTTTCAGCAACCCAATTCCATGATCTATCAGTATCAGTATTTTTTTGAAAAGACTTGATCATAAATGCAGATTCACTGCATGAATTAAATATAGCTCTTCCCTTTTCCATTTTTTCTGCATTTTCATATACAGCCAAAATAAAATGTGAGCTTCCAGATCCCCTTAAAGACCAAAGACTTACACCAACGTCTGATTCACTTCTCCATTTTTCTGCACATTTAGATTTATCAAACTTATCTAAAGCCATCATAAAACTCTGTGGATCAGTTACTGTTAAGTAATTAAACTCCATAATAGTTCCATCACTTTCCATTGTTACTTCTTCTGCAGTTATGTTTACATTGAAACAAAAAACTACAAGAGCAGTATATAAATATTTTTTCATAATTCTCTCCTATATGAATATTAATAATACATTAATAGAAACAAATCATGAGTAGAATTATATAAAAATTTTAGATATGTCTGGATAATATACATTTATTTTTTTTTACTAATTGTTAATATGTAATATCATTAAAATTCATTTCATTAATAAGGGAGAAAATTATGACTGAATATCAAATATTCAATATGATGTATGTAGGTTTTATTAGTAATTCTATGTATTTTGTTGGCTGTGTTATATTAATTTGGCTTGGTTTTAGAATGGCAAATAATATCTATAACTCACCTGATGCTAATATGGCATCTAAGATTTTTACTTCATTGTATTGTGTTCTTGTCGCCATGATGACGTTCTATACACAACAAATTGGAGCGGCAATTTTAGATACAGCAGTTACATCTTTAGCTGATGTTGGTGCAGCGTCTGCTGAAAGAATGGTTCAATATGTTGATAATCCATTAACTATTGGCGGAACTGTACAAACATTATTTGTAGTAGTTGTGTTGGTATTTCAATTAGCAATTACTTGGTCTAAAAAATAATTAATCAAAGAAATAATTGAAAAATGGGGTCTTAAAGACCCCTTTTAATATGCTTAAATCAAAATTTATAAGTCAAATGATATGTGTGGTTATTTATGCTATCTCATTTTATTTGTCATACATATTATTACCAGAATCAATTTCAAATATATGGTCTAAGGTTATTGTTTGGCACTTGTATGCAACAGTATTTATATATTTTGGTAGTTTTTTTCTAAATAATTCAAGCTTATATGATCCATTTTGGTCAATCGCCCCTGTTCCAATAGTTATATATCTGACTTTTTCATTTGATAATAGTATTGAACTAATAGTTCTTGTTTTTTCACCCATTCTTATTTGGGCAACCCGATTAACTAGAAATTGGATAATAAGTTGGCAAGGATTTGATCATGAAGATTTTAGGTATGTTGATTTAAAAAATACAAGTAAAATTAAATCAGAAATTAATAATTTTTTTGGGATTCATTTAATTCCAACTCTACTTGTAAATTTTGGTCTTTATCCTCTTTTATATATATCCACAAAACAAATTGAAGTTAATACATATTTATATTTTGCTTCAATGTTTACATTTTTAGCTGTAGCACTAGAAACCATATCAGATGAACAAATGAGAGAATTTAGAAGTGACATCAATAATCAAGGAAAGACTATGAAATATAAATTATGGAAATACTCTCGTCATCCCAATTATCTTGGTGAAGTATTATTTTGGTATGGTATCTATTTTATGGGCCTTTCATCAGGATTAATGCCGCTGTGGACAATATTATGCCCAACATTGATGTTAGCTTTATTTATATTTATATCATGCCCTATGATGGATAAAAGAAGTTTAAATAATAGAGCTGATTATCAAGAATATATGGATAAGACATCTCAACTTTTATTACTTCCGCCAAAATCATAAATTGGTATTATTAAATCAAGAAATGTAGAATGAAGTCATGAATGAATTGAATATAGTACAAAAGTTTATATGGTTATCTGAAAGAGTTATCTTGTTAATAATTGCTTTTGCAACAATTTATGCATCTGGTATTGAAATTGTGAGGATGATAAATGAAGAGATGGTTAACCTCAGTGACCTTTTCTTGTTATTTATATATGCTGAAGTTCTAGGCATGGTAGCAACTTTTTATGCAAACAATAGAATTCCTGTAACCTTACCCTTAATTATTGCAATGACAGCTCTTACTAGAATGATTATCCTTCAAAGCAAAGACCTCAATGCAATCAATATTATTTACGAGGCAACTGGTATATTAATTTTAGCTGCTGCAGCTTATATAATGACCTTAAAAGATAAAATTAGTCTTAAAAAACTTCTTCTTAGAGAAAAAATAGAAGAATCTGATTCTTAATATTAAATAGAATATTTATATAAATCTTCATAGATCGGCATTGCTCTTTCTACTATTCTTTTTTCATTATCTGAGAGAATGAGTTCTCTATGCTCTTCGGGCTTAAATGACGTAGAGTTTACAACTGATGGATACCAGTGTGATGCCCAAATACCATCATAATCTTTAATACCGGACGACCATTGCAACATATCTTTGTCCCATTCAATATCAGCCAACAAACAAAACTTGGTAAGAACTCTTTCAGGATCAGATCTTAGTTTTGATGCATCAATTATTAATGGTTTTTCATTAAGATAATTTTTAACATAGTTAAATATATCGTGTTGTTGTTTAAATCCAATATCTTCAAAATCTCCATCTTTCCATGATTTCATAAAACTCTTTACTACCATTTCGGGATTTCTTATAAGAAAGCAGTTAGTTAATGTGTCTAGCCAACTAAAATCTTTATCAAGGATATGGTGAGTCATATGTTTTTGATATGTGATACCAGAATTATTTTTTATACATAAATTTTTAACATCATTGATGTCAGTAAGTTGGCTATTGATTACTTCATCTTTCATTGGATGTTCTTTATTTGTAGATAATAAATATGATCCATAAAAAGGTTCGTCTAAGACATTGGTTACATCCTGTCTATTTCCAAAACTCCTCATTAATGCTGTAGAAAGATTTCTAGGCCCAGACCACATAGCAATAATGATGTTCTTAGCCATTGAGAAGGTTTTTGTATAATGATCTTAATTTTTCAGTTACAGGCCATCCATTATTAATATTTCCAATTGCTCGGCCATCAATTTCTATGACTTGAGTAAGTGAACCTAAAGTCCCTGTAACAAAAGCTTCTTGAGATGAATAAACATCAACTAGAGTAAAGTTTTTTTGAAAGACGGAGATATTATTATTTTTACATAATTCAATAACCTTTAATCTTGTAATTCCATTCATGCAATAGTCACCACTACTGGTCCAAACTTCATTATTTTTTACAATAAAGAAATTGCAAGAATTCGTTGTATTAACAAAGCCATATGGATCTAACATTAGAGCCTCATCTCCCCCTGCTTTATTAGCCTGTATGCAAGCTAAGATACAATTAAGTTTTGAATGACTGTTAAGTTTTGGATCTTGTGACATTGGCAATCCCCTAACCTGCGGAACAGTGACAAGATTTAAGCCTTGTTTAATGTTTTCAGAATCAGAATGCTCCATGATAATTACAAAATTAATTCCATCTGATAAAGATGGTTGTTGAAATGGTTTAACTTTATTTCCTCTTGTAATCATGAGTCTTGCATGAGCTGAGTCTTCCATATTATTAATCTTTTGTGTTTTAAAAATTGCATCTTTTATTTGACCAAATGACAAATCTAGTTCTATATCTATTGCTTTACAGCCCTCAAACAATCTTTCTAAATGTTCATCTAAAAACATCCACTCATTTTTAACTAATCGTATGCCTTCCCAGATGCCATCACCTAACAAATAACCGCTATCAAAAACTGAAATTTTTGCATCATCTCTATTATAAAATGATCCATTAATATATATTTTTATATCTTTATTTCGTTCGTCTATTTTGTTGTTTACAGGCATAGTTTTTAAAAACTAATGTCCCCCATTTTTTTACAAATTATATTAAATTCTTCTATTGTTTCATCAATAATTTGTTGAACTGACTTTATTTTATTTATGAGTCCTGAAGACTGGCCAGATAATGCAGGAGCTGCCTCCATATCTCCTTTAAAATATAGATCTTGTATTTTTATCATTGATGACATATCCATATGTCCTTTTTGATTAATATCATGTGTTAAATTTGATTTAAGAGCTCTTATCACAGGTTTTGAAGTCTTGTTCAATACAATAGTTCCATCTATTCCAGATTTTAATATTTTGTTTTTAAAATTATCATGAACGGGGCTTTCTTTACTAGACACAAATCTTGTTCCCATTTGGATACCTTCTGCACCAGCAGCAAATACAGCCGCCATTCCAGCTCCGTCAATAATTCCTCCAGCTGCAATTATTGGAATATCTATATGTTGCTTTATAGACTGAATTAATACTAATAATCCAACTTCTTCAGGACTCTTAAAACCTCCGCCCTCAGTTCCTTCAACAACAAGACCATCAACTCCAGCTTTATACGCCTTTAAAGCTCCTGCTAGACTTGGTACAGCATGATATACAGTTATTCCTGCATCTTTAAGGGTCTTAATATACTTAGTTGGATCACCTGCAGAAGTTGTTACAAATTTTACGCCTGACTGAACACAAAATTTAACCATTGAATCATCTTGTAAAAATAATAATGGAAGATTCACACCAAAAGGTTTATTAGTAAGATTCGACATCAACTGTATTTCTTTCTTACAATTATCTATTTCACCAGATGATGTTTCTATTATGCCCATACCGCCTGCCTTGCAAACTGCTGATGCAAGTTGAGATCTTGCTATCCATCCCATTGGCGCTTGAATGATTGGATATTTTGAACCTGTATCTCTTGTTACTCTATTCATGATTAAATTTTATATAATATGAAAATTAAACTACTATATTGTAAGTATAGTATTTTTAGGGGAATAATATATGCAAGTAACCAATAAGATTTTACCAAGTGAAGAGCAAATCAATGGTTTTATAAACGAATCAGAAGTTGGGCCGATATCAATGGTAAATTTGCTTAGATATAAAGATAAGGCTTTATATCAAGATGGTCGGGATACTAATTTGACTGGAGAGGAAGCATATGGTCTTTATGCCAAGGAAGTTATAAATTTTGTTGAAAAATATGGTGGTGAGTTTATTTTTGCAGGCAAGGTCAACAGATTGATGTTAGGTGAGGTTGAGGACTTGTGGGATGCTGTTGCAATTGCAAAATATCCAAACAGAAAAGCAATGTTAGAAATGACTATGGATCCTGATTATCAAAAGATTCATGTTCATCGAGATGCTGGATTAGAAGGACAATTAAATATAGAGACTATTTAATTAATATGAAAAAAATATTAATACTTATAGCTTCGGTTACCACGATATATCTAATTGGTTTGTTTTCATTAAATTCACATACCGTACAAGACAGGATCTTAATTTTTGGTTTAAAAAATATACTAAATAGCTCAGAACCATTTTTAGATGATAAAGATACATTAAAGGTTGTTGTTTGCGGTTCAAGATCCCCTCTTCCATCTCCTGGACGAGCTGAAGCCTGTATCTTAGTTGAAGCTGGTGATGATATATACATTTTTGATTTAGGTAATGGAAGCAATAACAATCTAACACAGTATCAAGTTCCATGGCCGAATGTAAAAGCTGTCTTAATAACTCATTTGCATTCAGACCATATAGCAGATTTGCCAGATGCTCATCTTCAATCTTGGATTCAAGGAAGATCTTCATCATTGAAAGTTTACGGTCCAGAAGGGATAAATTTAGTTACAAAAGGTTTTGAACTAGCTTATTCTGCTGATTATAAATATAGAAGTGATCACCACGGACAAGAAATGTTATCAATGAGCATCTCTGGATTTGATGAAAATGTGATAATTGATAATCAACTAATTCCAAATGAGACACCAGGGTTAGAGATACTTCCTTTTGTAGTAGATCATTACCCTGTTAATTCTGCATTTGGATTTAAAATATCATACAAAGGAAGAACAGTTATTATCAGTGGAGATACTATTAATGATGGCAGTGTTCAGAAATATTCACAAGATGCAGATCTATTAATACATTCAGCCATATCTATAGATATTGTTGAAAAAATGCGAGAGGTTGCACCAATACCTCAAATGAACAAAATACTATTAGATATTCAAGATTATCATACAAGCATCAAGGAAGCTGGTGAGATTTCAAGAGATGCTAATGTAAAACATTTGCTTATATATCATTCAATACCAACACCTCGAAATAAGATTATGGAGCATGTTTTTTTTAGGCCTCTTGATGGTGTGTTTGATGAATATACTCTTTCAGATGATGGGACAAGAATAATTATGCCTGTAGGAACAGATGAAATAATTATTGATCAAATAAACTAATGGCATTTTTACCTTCTAACTTAAATAATCAATATAAAGGTTTAAAAATAGTTGATTATGGCTTATATCCGATATTTGCAATATATATTTTTAGATCACTTGTGCATTTTTTAGCAGATAACTCTGGTCTTGTTGGAATCGCAACTATTAAAGAATTTCCAATTTTTGAAGGGCTTGATCCTAATAATATAATTTATTTATTTGCATCATTATGGGGTGCTACACAAGTATCATTAACGGTAATATTATTAATATTATTCATAAAATATAAGAATCTTATACCTCTTATATATTTAATATGTCTTATGGATCAATGTTTTAGATTAATTTCAGGCTATTTACATCCACTAGGTGAACAATATTATATTAATACCCCACCAGGTGTTATTTCAAATATACCAATATTGATATATTTAATAGTAATGTTTTTTTTATCGTTAAAAAGAAGATCTCAATATGATTGATTTTTATTTTTCTTATAGGAGCCCCTATTCATATTTAATATTACCTAGGATGTTAAAACTAAAGAATGATCATAATGTTGATATAAATTTTAAGATTGTTTACCCGATAGCTATCAGGATGCCAGAATGGTTTGATAATAAAAATATATTCTTTTTTATTCCATTCATTAGAGACTTTAAAAAGAAAGCAAAAAAATTAGATATGCCACTAAATATGCCGATAAAACCAGATCCAATTAGACAGAATACAATAACAGGCAAAATAGCTGACCATCAGCCATATATATTTGATGTATGCCATATGGGACAATTAATGAGCAACAGAGGAAAAGGAATAGAATTCGCCTATGAGTTATCAACTCTTATATGGAGTGTAAAAAATTGGAATTCAAATCATCAATTAAACAATCTATTAGCTGAATTTGGAGAAGATTTAAATGAAGTTAAGGAATCTATTAAGTTACAAGAAAAACAACTAATTGAAGAAATTGAAATGAATCAACTCGATCAAAAAGAAGCTGGTCATCATGGGGTTCCATTGAATGTCTATCAGGGTAAATATTATTTTGGACAGGATGATCCATTTGATGATTTGATTGATAGATTAATTAAGGATGGGGTTATCAAAAGTTTTTAATGAAAGTATTACGAACACCAGATAATAATTTTAGTGACATCAAAGGTTATCCATTTAAACCAATATATACAAATATAACATCTGAAGACGGAACAATATTAAGAATACATCATATTGATGAAGGCCCCAGAGATGGCCCTATTTTGCTAGCAATGCATGGTCAACCAGTTTGGAGTTATTTGTATTCAAAAATGATACCAATTCTTAATCAGTCAGGTATAAGAGTTATAGCTCCGGACTTAGTTGGATATGGCAAATCAGATAAACCAGCTAAGAGAGAAGATTATAGTTATCAAAAACAGGTTGACTGGATGACTCAGTGGATGACAAAAAATAATTTAAGTAATTTAATCTTTTTTGGACAAGATTGGGGTGGTTTAATAGGCCTAAGAATAATTGCAGATAATCCTGACAGATTTAGCAAAATATCTATGGGCAATACTGGATTGCCTTATGCGCCAAATACACCAGATGAAGTTATTAAAAAGGTTAAAGAATTTAGGGATAGTAAAATAAAGCTTACGCCACTTAGCATGGCTAAAGAGATTAAAAAAATGGATTCTGGTAAAACTCATCCAGCTTTAAAGTTCATGTATTGGCAGAAATTTTGCTGGGACAGCGTTAATTTACCCATTGGCTTAATTAATTCAACTATGATGGAAAATAAACCTAAAAATGAGATAAGAAATCATTTTATATTACATAGATTGGGTCTATCAAAAATATCACCTTATATGAGTGATTTAATGCGAGCTTATGATGCCCCTTTCCCTTCAGCTCCTTATAAAATGGGATGCAGAGCTATGCCAAGTCATGTTCCAATAATTCCAGATCAATCTTTAGATGCACAAAGAAAGGCAAGAGAGTTCTTTAGTACTACTAATAAACCATTCCTTTCTGTATTTGCTGGAAATGATCCTGTAACAAATGCAATGGAAGATGATGTTCTGTCCATGGTCCCAAATGCAATAAAGGCGCCACATATAGGTGGAGGTCATTTTTTTCAATGGACTAAACCAAAAGAATTATCTAAAGTATTAATAGATTTTATTAAATAATAAATATGATTGATCTATATACATCGTCCACCCCCAATGGGCATAAAGTTTCCTGCACACTAGAAGCAATGGGCTTAACATACAATGTTCATACTATTAATCTTATGAAAGGCGAACAACATAAACCTAAATTCCTGAAGATTAGTCCTAATGGAAGAATTCCGGCAATCATCGATAGGTCTAATAGTGACTTACATATCTTTGAATCTGGAGCGATTATGATTTATCTAGCTGAAAAGACAGGTCAATTGATGTCAAATGATCCATTAAAAAAAGCAAAAGTATTAGAATGGTTGATGTTTCAGATGGGAGGGATTGGACCAATGATGGGTCAAGCAAATGTTTTCTTTAGATATTTTCCTGAAAAAATTCCCGCAGCTATTGATAGATATCAAAATGAAACTAGAAGGTTATTTGAAGTATTAGACAATCACCTGTCTAAGAGTGAATGGTTGGCTGATCAGTATTCAATTGCAGATATAGCTAACTGGTGTTGGGTAAGAACTCATAACTGGTCTGGTGTCTCAATTTCAGGACTTCCTAGTTTAGAAAGATGGAAGAATGATATGTATAACAAACCAGGAATGAAAGAAGGTATTAAAGTTCCAGTCAAAATTGATAATCTTTTAAACGATAAAAAAAAGGCTGCAGAATTTGTTAAAAATTCATCTAAAATTGTAAAAAAATAAGGAGTATTAATGATAAAACTATATCTAACACCAAATACTAGAGCTGGAAGAGTTGCATGGCTTCTCGAAGAGTTAAAAATTGAATATGAAGTAGAGATATTACCTTTTACAAAAGAAGGTCTTAAATCCCCTGAACACAGATCTAGACATGCTCTTGGAAGAGTTCCTGTTATTGAGGATGGAGATGTTTCAATATTTGAATCTGGAGCAATAATACAATATTTATTGGATAAATATGATAACAAAGGCTTAAAGCCCAATGTGGAATCAAAAGAATATCCATACTATCTTCAGTGGTTTCATTATTGTGAGGGTATGGTTATGCCTCCAATGAATCAAATTGTAGTTCAAACAATCCTTCTTCCTGAGGAAAGACGTGATGAAACAGTATTAAAACAAGCAATGAATTTACTTACAAAGTCTTTAAATCCAGTAAATGATTATTTAGAAGGAAAGGATTATTTGATTGGTAATTTTTCAGCTGCGGATTGTATGTTGGGTCATTCATGCTATATGGCAAATAAATTTGGAACAATTAGTGATGATATGGCAAATATAAAAAGATATGTTTCAAATATTGAATCAAGGGAAGCTTTTAAAATAGCAATAAAATTAGGTCAATAAAGTATGCAAAAACCTATTCAAGTTTTTGGAAATGTTGGCTCTCCTTATACTCAAAAAATATTAGCTTTATTAAGATATAGAAATATTCCCTACACAATCTCATGGGGTGATGTAATTCATAATTTATCTCTTTTAGGACTTCAACCACCAAAACCTGTTTTGCTGCCAACTCTTATTTTTAATAACAAAGATGTCAGAACTGATACAACTCCAATCATTAGATATTTGGAAGATATATATTCAAAAAAATCTGTAATTCCTAATACACCTAGTGTTAATTTTTTAAATTACTTACTTGAAGATTTTGCTGATGAGTGGACAACAAAATATATGTTTCACTATCGATGGCATTTTAAGGAAGATGCTGAAAACGCAAAAAAAATGCTAGTACTTCAACATAAACTTAACATAGATAATGATGCAATGAATGAATTTGCTAACGCTATCGCTGAAAGACAAATTGATAGACTCTGGGTTGTTGGTTCCAGTGATGATACTGCAGAATTAATTGATGGCAGCTATAAAAGATTTTTGAAATTATTAGAAAATCATCTAACAAATAGTCCATATATGTTTGGATTGAGGCCCTCTTCTTCAGACTTTGGACTTTACGGTCAATTAACACAACTAGTTGGATTTGATCCAACTCCAAGACATATTGCATCCCAAGAATCACCAAGGTGTGTTTCATGGGTTTCAATAATGAGTGACTTATCTGGTCTACATAATATGGGTGGAATAGGAGAATTTTTTGGTATAAATGATGACTCTATAAACAATAAAAATATTAATTATTTTGAAGATAATAATGATGGCTGGTATTCACTAAATCAATTACCTAAATCCTTAAAAGAAATCTTTAATGAGATTGGCAAGGTTTATATTCCATGTTTAATTGCAAATAATGAAGCATATATTAATAATCAAGAGACATGGGAGATAGAGCTAGATGGCTCAACGTGGAGACAGAAAACATTTCCATATCAATCAAAATGCTTAAATTGGATTAAGGATGAATTTAATATCTTAAGTGAAGCAGATAAAAATGATATAAAAATTTATCTAGAGGGTACTGGATGTGAGTTAATCCTTGATTAATTTCTCGGATCGATAATGATAAAAAAATAATATTGTCGATAATGCGGTTAATAAATGCCAAAAACCATGTGCTTGAAAAATTGTATCTGGATTACAAGTTTCACTGTCAGGAACTCCTGTTAACCATATAGCAAATGCACTCATGTATGCTGCCATTCCGGCAAAATACCATCTATATGTTCTTACACCAGGTGGTTGTTTAGATGCTAATAAGCCTGGTAACCAAAAGAATATAATCCACCAATATTCACCAATATTTTGGAAAACTTCGATAGGCATTGTTCCAAAAAGCATTAAGACTAAGAATCCTACAAAACCTGACACAAATCGCATTCTTGGTGACCAAAATTTGTATAAGAATTCAGATATAACCCATAAGCCTATAGAAACACCAAATAGATCTAATCCAATTCCCATTCCATGACCAAACTGACCTCGTAATATTGCGTAACTAAGGACAATGGCAATGTATACCTTTAATAAGGTTGATTGACTCCAGCTAGACATTTTATAGCAGTTATATAACCAAGGAATAATAATATACATGACCATGCTTAAATTATCAGCCCAACCACCCCATTCAGTATTAGTTCCATGCATCATCATTGATCCCGGACCAAGATATACAACCGCCACACCATAAAGAATAGTGATTTTGTTAAGGCCTGAAAATTCATTAAATGAAGTTTCATTAGATAATTTGTATAAAATAAATAAGCCTGCAACCATAAAACCTAGATTACTCAATGTATTAACAGGTTCTCTAAATACTCCTCCACTTACTCTTTCACACCATCTTGATGCCTCTCCAATTAAAGCAATGGAGTCTAGTGATTGAATTAGTTGGAAGTAACTTAATATATAAAATACAAGTAAAAATAAAATGCTTATTACTAACGTAATCTTAAATGCATTCTGTTTTCTAAAAATAGTATTCAATATAGATTTAAAGTGATGAGTCTAACTCAGGTAGTGCAGTAAATAAATCAGCAACTAGACCATAATCAGCTACTTGAAATATCGGAGCATCTTCATCTTTATTTATTGCAACAATAACTTTAGAGTCTTTCATTCCAGCTAAGTGTTGTATTGCACCAGATATACCAACAGCAATGTATAGATCGGGCGCAACAATTTTTCCTGTTTGACCAACTTGATAATCATTCGGAACAAAACCTGCATCTACTGCAGCTCTAGATGCGCCAACCGCGGCACCAAGTTTATCAGCAATAGAGTCAAGAAGATGGAAATTATCACCTGACTGCATACCTCTTCCTCCAGAAATTACAATATCAGCAGCAGTTAATTCTGGTCTATCGCTTTGTGCAATTTCTTCAGAAATGAATTTACTAATTCCACTTGTGCTCAAAGCATCAATTTCAGATATTTCAGTATCTGAGCTATTACATCCAACTGGATCAAAGGCTGTTGATCTTACAGTTATTATTTTAATACTATCATTTGATTTAACAGTAGCTATACAACTACCTGCATATATTGGACGTTTAAAGGTATTATCAGACTCAACGGATATGATATCTGAAATCTGCTGTGAATCTAATTTAGCTGAAATTCTAGGCATAACATTTTTTCCAAATGTTGTAGCGGGTGCAAGAATATGAGTAAAAGATCCAACATTAGAAACCACTAGAGCTGCTATATCTTCTGCCAAGGCATTCTTATATACCTCATCATCACATTTTAAAATATTATTAACATTATCTATTTTTTTTGCTTCATCAATAACCGAATCAATATTAAATCCTGCTATTAACAATGAAATATCATCAGATATTTCCAGTGCAGCAGCAACTGTATTTAGTGTTGCGCCTTTTAAATTACTATTATCATGTTCTGCAATAACTAATATACTCATTGGATTACCTTCGCTTCATTTTTTAATTTATCAACTAATTCATCAACTGTTTCAACAATTATCCCAGCTTCTCTTGAAGGTGGTAACTCAACAGATAATAGCTCTGTTCGGGGATTGGTATCTATGCCTAAATCAGAAACAGGAACTATATTTAACTCTTTCTTTTTAGCTTTCATTATATTTGGTAATGAGGCGTATCTAGGTTCATTTAGTCTTAAATCAGTTGTCACAATTGCTGGTATTGTTAACTCAAGTGTCTGTAATCCTCCGTCTATCTCTCTTGTTACTTGAACTGTCGAAGCTTCTAGATTAACTTCTGAAGCATTTGTTGCTTGTGGGTAATCAAGTAATGATCCAAGCATTTGACCAGTTTGATTGTTATCACCATCAATAGCTTGTTTGCCTAAAATAATTAAGTCAGGCTTTTCATCCTCAATAACACTTTGAAGAACTTTGGCAATTGAAAGAGGTTCTAATAAATTTTCTGTTTCAACTAATGTGGCTCTGTCTGCTCCAAGAGCTAATGCAGTTCTTAGTTGCTCTTGTGATTCAGATTTACCAATTGAAACTGCTATAACTTCTGTGGCCTTTCCTGCTTCTTTTAATCGCACTGCTTCTTCTAAAGCTATTTCACAAAATGGGTTCACAGCCATCTTCACATTATTTAAATCTACATTTGAATTATCTGAAAGAGGCCTTACTTTAACGTTATAATCGACAACTCGTTTAATTGGTACTAAAATTTTCATAGAATGATTTTTATGTTTATTTAACTAGTAAATTGTACTTACTAATAAGTTTATTTAATATAAGTTTTAATTATTTTTGGAACATTTTAATATAAATAGAACTTATAATATAGTATAATTATAATGTATTTTTATTGACGATTACAACACAAGATCTTATGCACAGAGAAGAAATGGAATATGACGTCGTAGTAGTTGGTGGTGGTCCATCAGGCCTTGCTGCTGCAATAAAATTTGCCCAACTAAATAAAGAAAATAATACTAATTATTCAATATGCCTTTTGGAAAAAGGCTCTGAGATTGGTGCCCATATTCTTTCTGGAAATGTTTTTCAACCAAATGCATTAGACGAATTGATACCGAATTGGAAAGAGCTAAATGCTCCATTAAATGTACCGGTTAAGAAAGATAAGATATTTTATTTTCTCAAGAATATGGGAATTCCAGTTCCACCATTTGTTATGCCGGCTATGAATAATCATGGTAATTATATTATTAGTCTTGGTAATCTATGCAGATGGCTTGGAGAACAGGCTGAAAATCTTGGTGTTGAAATTTTTCCAGGTTTTCCAGCAAGTAAACTTTTGATAGAAAATGATAAAGTGGTAGGTGTCCAAACAGGCGATATGGGAATTTCTGAAAAAGGAGAGCTTAAGCCCGGTAATGAACCTGGAATTAATATAAGAGCAAAATTAACAATTTTAGGTGAAGGATGCAGAGGCCATCTAGGAAAACAGGTTATTAATAAATTTGATTTATCTGAAGGAAAAGACCCTCAACATTATGGAATAGGTTTTAAAGAAGTTTGGAAAATTGATCCAAGTGTGCATGAAGAAGGCTTGGTTATACATACAAATGGCTGGCCTACCCCAGATATTGCAGCAGGATCATATTTTTATCATGGTGAGAATAATGAAGCTTATATTGGATTTGTGATACCTCTTGATTATGAAAATCCACATTTAAGTCCTTTTGATGAGTTCCAAAGATGGAAAACTCATCCAGTAATAAAAAAATATCTTAAAAATGGTGAAAGAATATCTTATGGTGCAAGAGCATTAATTAAAGGTGGTCTTCAATCATTACCTAAAATGGACTTTCCAGGTGGCCTCTTGATTGGCTGCAATGCAGGTACATTGGTTTTTTCCAAAATTAAAGGCTCTCACACAGCTATGAAGTCTGGCGAATTAGCTGGACAGCACGCTTTTGAATCTATCAAAGGTAATACAACTTCGGACTATGATTCTTTAATTAAAGAATCTTGGATATATGATGAGTTATATAAATCTAGAAATTTTGGCCCTATTTTTCATAAATTTGGAGCCTTATTTGGTGCTGCTGTAAATGTTATAGATCAGTTCATATTCAGAGGAAATATGCCAATAACAATGAATCATACTATCCCTGACCATGCTTGCTTAAAAAAAGCAGATGATATGCCAAAAATAGATTATCAAAAACCTGATGGTATATATTCATTTGATAAATTATCATCGGTATATCTATCAAATACAAATCATGAAGAAGATCAACCATGCCATTTACAGTTAAAGGATCCGTCTATTCCAATAAGTATTAATCTTCCAATGTACGATGAGCCAGCACAAAGGTACTGCCCTGCTGGTGTTTATGAGGTTGTTGAAAAAGATAATGAAAAAAGGTTCGTGATAAATGCGCAAAATTGCGTTCATTGTAAAACCTGTGATATTAAAGATCCCTCACAAAATATTAAATGGGTCAGTCCTGAAGGTCCTGGCGGACCAAACTATCCAAATATGTAATGAAGAGAAACAATTTTTTATTCTTTGGTGTTCTTTTAATAATTTCTTCATGTGCTTCTATTGAGTCAGAGGT
>TARA_B100001175_G_scaffold317888_1_pt1 | contig 15450 bp, 15 predicted proteins | sample TARA_B100001175 | Tara Oceans TARA_B100001175
ATCTTTTACGTTTTTTGTTTTTAGTAAAAATTTAAAAAGTAGCAGTATTTTTTCAGAGATTTTATTTTTTTTTCTATCATATTTAAGATCTCTACCATTAAAGTAAAATTTTTCTTCATACCATAAATTATTGTTATCGTCAAAGCTCTGCCATTCGATAATTTTATCTTCACAACTAGTAATTTGAAGGTCTTGGGTTAATTTTGACGGTAACGCTATTGCTTTAGCTCCCTCTAACACCAAATATTCAGAGCAGAGTAAAATTTTACCATTACTTTTAAATAACATTTATCGAATTTTTTTTATAAAATTTTCTACGTTCGAGCTTGTAACAAGTTTATCCTTAAAGTATATTAACGCACTTTCTTTTTCTTTTTCTGACGCATTATGTTTATTAAGTAAATTTGTCAAGTGCATTTTCATGTGACCTTTTTGAATTCCTGAAGTAACTAAAGATCTAAGGGCTCCAAAATTTTGTGCTAGCCCAACACTTGCAATTATACCCATTAGTTCTTTTGAATTAGGGTTCTCCAATATCTCTAAAGCTAACTTTACTAAAGGATGCAGATTAGTAACTCCGCCAATAGTTCCTACCGCTAGTGGTAATTTTAATTCAAAATAAAATATGCCATTTTTAATATGTGCTTTGGATAGACTTTTATACTTTCCTTCGGAAGCATAAGCATGTGCACCGGCTTCGATTGCTCTAAAATCATTTCCAGTTGCTATTGCTACTGCGTCAACTCCATTCATAATACCTTTATTGTGAGTTACTGCTCTGTGAATATCAATATTTGCAATTTCAATTGCCCTAACAATTTTTTCAGCAAAATTCTTTGTTTCCGGCTCGAGATTATTAAGTTCTGAAACCCTACAACTTACAGAAGATATGACTAAACATCTAGGTATAAAGTTTGATAATATACTCATTATAATTTCTATATCTTTCTGCTTTAACTCATTATTGTTAAATTTTGAAACCGATTTGTAAAAAGTTTGAGCAAACTCCTCTAAGCACGAATTTATAAAGTTAGCACCCATTGCATCAACGGTATTAAACGTTGAAAAGATTTGATAATAACCATCTAATTCTGTGGTTTTATCAATTAATTCAATGCTGTTTATACCTCCTCCTCTAGATTCCATCTTTTTTGTTATTTCTTTGGTGTTTTCAATCAAATATGGTTTTACATAATTAAAATATTCCAGAAGAATTTTTTTATCGCCATGAAATAAAAAATGTACTTGGCCAATTTTTTCAGAATCGATAACCTCAGATTTGAAACCACCATTTTTCATCCAAAATTTTGCAGCCTTACTTGCTGCAGCGACTACAGAGCTCTCTTCAATGGTCATTGGAACAGTGTAAATTTTATTATTTATCAGAAAATTAGGTGCAATTGCAAAAGGCAAATAATAGTTTGATATAGTATTTTCAGAAAACTCATCGTGTAATTTTTGAAGATTACTGTCAAAATTCCAGTATTGAGTAAGTGTTTTTTTTGCCGAATCACTGTTTTTAAAACATGATTTTGACAGCCATTCAATTTTTTCTTTTTTTGTTAGTTTAGAAAAACCTTTAATTTCTTGAGACATTATTAAATATAATATAAATCAAAGATAATATACTTGAAGTAAAATCATTATCAATAATTTATTAATGATTAAATTAACATAATTAGGTAAAATATAATATTTTAGTGAATTCAAAAAATAAATTATGACAACCAATCCAATAAGACAAGAAAAAACAATTTTTGGACACCCAACAGGGCTTTACATTTTATTCTTTGTAGAAATGTGGGAGAGATTTTCATACTATGGAATGAGAGCTATTTTGACATTATTTTTAGCTGCACCTGTAATTATGGGAGATCCACAATCTGGATATGGATGGACAAATGCTGAAACTCTTTCTTTTTACGGCACTTATACAATGTGTGTTTACTTGATGTCTATCCCTGGTGGATGGGTTGCCGATAAGTTTATTGGTCAAAAAAAGGCCGTGATGCTTGGAGGATTATTATTATGTGCTGGTCATGGAATCTTAGCTGTTGATGCTGAATGGGCGTTTTTTACAGGTTTAATTCTTATTGTAGTTGGAGTTGGGTTTTTAAAACCTAACATCTCAACTATGGTTGGTGGTTTGTATCAAAAAGGAGATAATAAACGTGATACAGGTTTTTACATTTTTTATATGGGTATAAATATCGGAGCCTTTTTGGGTGCTTTATTAGTGGGAGCTATTGCTGCTAAATACGGATGGCATTACGGATTTGGTTTAGCCGGAATAGGGATGGCAATTGGTCAATTGGTATATTTTTATGGTCTTCAGTATTTAGAGGGTATTGGTGAATTTATAGGAAGTGATAAATCACCTGATAAGGAATTAATGAATAAACCATTAACTAAAGTTGAAAAAGACAGAATGCTGGTTATGTTTTTATCATTTTTGATTATAATTGTTTTTTGGGGTGCCTTTGAACAAGCAGGTGGACTGATGAGTTTATATACAGAACAAAAAACCGACAGGATGCTTTCTTTTTCGTTACCATTTATAGGAAATGAAGTACCAGCTGCAATTTTTCAATCAATCAATGCATTCTTTATAATAATATTTGCAACTTCCGTTGCTTATTTTTGGACTCAATGGGCCAAAAAAGGCAAAGAATCTTCTTCATTATTTAAAATGGCTGTAGGATTAATCATAATGGCTTTTGGTTTTTTCTTTATGACAAAAGCTTCAACTGAAGTTGTAATGGAGGGAGATGAAATTGTTCAAAAATCTGCTATGATATGGTTAGTCTTAGCATATCTTTTTCACACCATTGGCGAGTTATGTGCCTCTCCAGTTGCTTTATCATTTATTACAAAATTAGCACCAGTTAAATATGCTGCTTTTATGATGGGTGCTTATTTTGCAGCTACAGGTCTTGGTAATAAAGTTGCTGGATTTGTAGGACAACTTTCTGAGGGTGCTGGTGAATTTCAAGTCTTCACAGGGATCGCTATTTTCTGTACTCTTTTTGGAATATTAGTATTACTGCTTCTAAAACCTCTCAAACGACTTACTCATGGTGCTGAAGAAATGGATATTTAATAATGAGTAATACCGATAATTTTTTTATTAAAACTGTAATAGGTCATCCGGCTGCATTATTTGTGTTATTTTTTACAGAAATGTGGGAAAGGTTCTCATATTATGGAATGAGAGCCATTTTAGTAATATTTCTCACGGGGGCTATTGTTGGTGACAACCCAGGTTGGGGTTGGAGCTCATCTGCCGCATTATCATTACTTGGCACATATGCCATGTTTGCTTATTTAGCTCCTCTTGCAGGTGGATGGTTAGGAGATAAAAAAATCGGTTATCGAAATGCAGTTGTTATAGGTGCATTATTAATGACATTAGGTCATGCGTCCATGGCTGTTGAAACTCCTAGTTTTCTTTATATTGGGATTTCATTGCTTGTTATCGGAACTGGATTTTTTAAGCCTAATATTACCTCAATTATTTCAAAAATTTATGAAGGCAGAGATGATAAAAAAGATGGTGCATTTAACATATTTTATATGGGTGTTAATGCTGGAGCTTTTTTGGGAATTATGCTCTGCGGATGGGTTGGTGAGAAAGTAGGTTGGTCTTTTGGATTTGGATTAGCAGGAATTTTTATGCTTTTGGGTATGATCCAGTTTTATTATGCACAACCATTATTTGGTGAAATTGGCAAGGCCCCAGATAAATCTGATAAAAAATTAGAGTTCAAACATGAAAATAATAAAAAGTTAAATCCTTTTTCACCATTAGATATTTTATTGATTTTAATTTTTGTTATTAGCGCACTTATATTCATCATTAACGATCCATTGAGTAAAATCGGTGGTATTAATATTCTCAATTTCTCTTATTTTGGAATGGAGAATTCATTATTCTTTGCTCTTGTAGCCTTTATTTCGTTTATAATATTATTGCTAGTAAGAATTCCAAGATACACTCCTATAGTTAGAGATAGAATGATTGTTTTTACAATATTTTGTCTTTTTACGGTTTTCTTTTGGGCAGCATTTGAACAAGGAGCAGGTTCCTTACCTTTATATACAAGGGATTTTACAGATAGATTTTTAGAAGGTAATTCAGCACTAATTTTTAAAATTGTTGATATTTCAGTCACTATTGTTCCATTATTAGTTATTACATATGTTCTTATTAGTTTATTTAAGAAAACATTTAGCGAAATTCTATTTTCAAACATAGTCCTTGGTCTCAGTTTTATCATTGTTTGGGGTATAATAATTTTTAAAATATATTCAGAGTCACAGTCTACTTCAACTGAAGTACCAATTACATGGTTTGCAATTCTAAATTCACTTTTTATTATCATTTTTGCTCCATTGTTTTCAAAATGGTGGGATAGTAGATATAACCCGCCAGCCTCAGTTAAGTATTTTCTAGGTTTAGCACTTTTAGGAATTGGATTTGGTTTTTTAGCTTTTGGAGCTAGGAATGTACCTGCAGGTGCTGATAGTGCTAGTTTAAGTATGATGTGGCTAGTATTTGCATATCTGTTTCACACCCTTGGTGAATTATGTTTATCCCCCATGGGACTTTCTTATTTAAGCAAACTTATTCCTACTAGGATGATAGCCTTCATGTTTGGAGTATATTATTTAGCGGTTGCTATCGGAAATAAGTTAGCACATTATATCGGAGGAGATATTGATAAAATTACAGAGGAGTACTCCTTATCAGGGTTCTTTTTAATTTTTACAATTATACCTATAGTTCTTGGATTTATTTCACTTTTATTACACCCGATTATAAAAAAATCAATGCATGGAATTAGATAGTTTACAAATAATTTTAAAAATTGTACAAATCAAAATCTGATATCTTTTAGTATTTTTATAAAATATTATTCATTTATGAAATTTTTCTATTATATAATAACTCTGTTAGTTTTTACATTTTCCACCAATTCTTTTTCTCAGGAGATAAAGTGGATAACTCTTGAAGATGCTGTGTATTTACAAGAATCTGCACCAAGAAACATAATTATTGACATGTATACTAATTGGTGCGGACCATGTAAATTACTCGATAGAAATACATTTGCAAATAAGGATGTTGCAAAATATATTAACGACAATTTTTACGCTGTAAAATTTAATGCTGAAGGAAATGAGGTTGTAGATTTTAAAGGTTATACATTTGAAAATCCAAACTATGATCCAGCAAAATCTAATAGGAGGAATAGTAGTCACCAATTAAGTCAAGCATTTAGGATTCAAGCTTTTCCTACAATTGTATTCTTAAATAAATCGTCTGAATTAATACACAAGTTGAGGGGTTATAAAACACCAAAACAACTAGAGGTTTATTTGAAATTATTTACAGATGAAAATTATAAAAACTATCAAACACAAGAGGATTTTAATAAATTTTTTGAGTCATTTGTTTATGAGTTTGGATCTAAATGATATTTGACTATTTTACTAGCAGTCTCTTTACTCGCACCATCTTTACTCAATAATTTTTCTAATTCATCATAAAAATTTAGCACCCCCTTTTTACCGTCCTCACTTATAATATATTTAAGTTCTTTAATGATATTCTTTTTGTTTAATTCTCCTTGAATTAATTCTTTTACGACTGTCTTATTTAAAATTAAATTCACAAGTGAAATAAATTTTAAATCTTTGAGTAAAATTTTTCCAATTTGAAATGAAATCCAACTTGATTTATAACAAACAACTTGAGGAGTTTTAAATAATGCAGCTTCTAATGTAGCAGTCCCAGAAGTAACCAATGCTGCACATGACTTTTTAAGAACCTTATAAGTTTGATTTTGGACAATTTCAATATTATCACTATCAATCTTTTTGATATATTCTTCGTAAAATAATTTTGTTTTGGAGGGTGCCCCACAAATTACAAATTTATAATCCTTAAATTCTTGGGTAATGCTCAGCATAAGCGGTAATATTTTACTTATTTCTTGGTCTCTACTACCTGGAAGTAGTGCAATTATTTTTTCTCTTTTTTCATTTAATTTCCCCTTATTTTTTAACTCATCAAGTAACGGATGCCCAACATAATTAACCTCAAAATTTAGATTATTATAATACTTTTTTTCAAAAGGAAGAATAACAAACATTTGATCAATTACTTTTCGAATTATTTTAATTCTACTTTCTTTCCATGCCCAAATTTGAGGAGATATATAAAAGTGATTTGTGAAATTTTTGGATTTTGCCCACTTTGCTATTCTTAGGTTAAAACCAGGAAAATCAACGTATATGATTGCATCTGGTTTATAACTAAGAATATCATTTTTACAAAGTGAAATATTGTTTACAATTTTTATTATATTTTTAAAAACTTCAAAGAAACCCATATACGAGTAATCTTTGTAATGCTTGACAAGATCACCACATTGTTCTTTAATTAAGTCACCACCCCAGCATCTAAACTCATAGTTTCTATCTAATTTTTTTATTTCTTTAATCAGATTTGAACCATGTAAGTCTCCTGATGCTTCACCAGCTATAATGTAATATTTCACTAAAAATTATTTAAATAAATAGTTAAAATTGTAATGATAAAAGTAGCAACGAGAACACCACGAGCTTTCTTTTCATAATCGTGTCTCAAAAAAACAAAAAATACTATTAAGTTCATTACAGCCCCCAAGCTGATTAGCTTTGTGATAAATTTATCGGAAATTGAATTACTTACAATTATTAAAATATTTGAAATTTTAATTTCTTGAAATAAAATAACAACTGTAATAAAAGTACCTGCAATGTTTGCAAGAAAACCGCTAAATATTCCTACTAAAATTTCTTTTTTATTCAATTTAATTTCCAATTTTTTATTTCATCTAAATCTGCGTATGAAGTCATATCATAGCTGATAGGCACCACAGAGACGAATCCATTATCAAGAGCCCACTCATCGGTTTCTTTATCATTATCCTGATTGATAAAACTACCGGTTAGCCAGTAATACTCTTTGCCTAATGGGCTAATTCTTTTATCATAGGTGTCTTCCCAATATCCTTTTGCTTGTCTACATACTTTAACTCCTTTGAATTTTTTGGTTTTAGACGGGAAGTTTACATTTAAAATTAAATTCTGCTTACTTTGATTTAAAATACTAAGACAAATTTTTTCTATTATAGATTCACAGTGGTTAAAGTCAGCATTCCAGCTATAATCTAATAAAGAAAATCCAATTGATTTAATACCTTCAATTCCAGCTTCAACCGCAGCACTCATGGTACCTGAGTAAATTACATTTATAGAGGAATTTGCTCCATGATTTATTCCTGAAACACATAAATCAGGTTTTCTATCTAATATTTCCCTTATGGCAAATTTTACACAGTCAGCTGGAGTGCCAGAAATACTATATTCGACCTGTGGTCCATCATCAATTTTTTCTTTTTTTGAATATAGAGTATCACTTATTGTAATAGCATGACCCATTCCGCTTTGCGGGCTATCTGGAGCAACAACTACAACTTCTCCAATCTTATTCATAACATGAATTAGTGTTCTTAACCCTGGAGCAGTTATGCCATCATCATTTGTAACAAGTATTAGAGGTTTTTTCATATTTAAATATATGAAGACAAAAGTACACAAATAAATATTTAACTACTTTAACAAAAAATTATATAAAACCTCATATTTTTTGGCTTGGAATTTGATTATTTTTGATTTCTTATGAGTAAAAATCTTTTCACACTATTAATCGCATTTATAATGTGTTTGGCCTCTTGCAGCTTTGTTTCAAAAGACTTCGATACAAGCGATAAAGACAATCTAATCATTCAGCTTATTACCTATGTTTTAGATCAAGCTCATTATCTTGATAAAGAAATAAATGATGAATTTTCTGAAAAAGTTTTTGACACTTTTCTTGAAAATTTAGATCCATACAAAAGATATTTTTATGTTTCAGATATTGATGAATTTTCAAAATACAAATATTTAATTGATGATGCTTTTAAAAATCCTAATCTTGATTTTTTTGAACTTGTGTATAATAGATATAAAAAACGTATGCTGGAGACAGAAAAAATATTTACAGATATACTGTCAAAACCATTTGATTTTAACAAAGACGAGGTATGTGAATGTGATTTTAAGGAATTAGATTATTTACAAACAAAAGATCAACTGTCTGACAGGTGGAGAAAGCTTTTAAAAATTTATGTGATCGAAAATTTTCATAACGAATTAGAAGATGATTTAAGAAAGTCTGAAAATGATCCTGATTTTATCTTAAGAAAACCTGGTTTAATTGAAAAAGAAACTAGAGGAACATTGAAGGAGACAATGCAGCAAAATTATACATTCATGTCTGAGGAAATGCAAAGGTCAGACTGGTTTTCGGTTTATATTAATTCTTTTGTTTCCCAATATGATCCAAATACCTCTTACTTAGACCCTGAGTCAAAAGACAGGTTTGATGTTGATATGTCGGGAAATTATGCTGGAATTGGGGCAAGACTACAAAAAAAAATTGATAAGGTTGAAATCACCGAAGTTATTTCAGGTGGTCCGGCATGGCGTGATAATATCTTGGAAAAAGGTGATGCGATTTTAAAGGTCAGACAAGATAATGAAGATGAGCCAGTTGGAATTCTTAATATGAGGTTAAGTGAGGCTGTCAAGTTAATTAAGGGTAAAAAAGGAACTAAAGTTCATCTAACTGTTAAGAAGGTTGATGGCTCAGTTACTGAAGTAACTGTTAAAAGGGATATTGTTCTTCTAGAAGAAACCTATATAAAATCCTCGATAGTTGAAAAAGATAATAATACTTATGGTTTAATTAATATTCCTAAATTTTATATTGATTTTGATAATCAAAGTAATAGAGATGCAGCTAAAGATTTAAGAACAGAAATAGAAAGACTCAAAGAGCAAGGAATACAGGGTCTAGTAATTGATCTTAGAAATAATGGAGGAGGAGCTTTAAAAACAGTGGTTGATATGGCTGGTATGTTTATAAAAAATGGTCCAGTTGTTCAGGTAAAATATTTTGACAAAGAGAAACAAGTACTTAGTGATCGTGATAGATCTGTTTTGTGGACAGGTCCGTTGGTTATTTTAGTTAATGAAGGTTCAGCTTCAGCATCTGAAATACTAGCTGCAGCTATGCAAGATTATAAGAGAGCAATAATCATCGGAGGTAATCAGACTTGGGGTAAAGGAACGGTTCAAAATGTTTTCCCACTAAACCGAATGGTCAGAGGTAACACAAATGGTGACCTAGGGGCTCTAAGATATACCACTCAGAAATATTATAGAATTAACGGAGGATCGGTTCAACTCGAGGGAGTAAAAAGTGATATAAATGTTCCTTACAGATATAAGTACTTAGAATTTGGTGAAAAAGATTCTGAAAACCCATTACAATGGGACGAAATAGATAAGGTTGAATTTGATACATGGAATAGCAATTTCAACTTTGAAGAGGCTATAATTAAAAGTAATAAAAGAATGGCTGATAATGAATACTTAAAGTTGGTTGATGAAAATGCGAAATGGATAAAATATGTCAGGGATAATAAATTGATAAATTTAAATTATGATAAATTTAAATTGGAATTAAATGAAAATTCGTCTAAAACCGAAAAATTTAAAATATTAAATGATTATTCAATGAACTATAGCTTCAAGTCTCTTCCTTACGAAATTGATTTAATAAAAAATGACTCAGTCTTAGGGCTTAAAAGAGATAGATGGCATAAGAGTTTAAATAAAGATTTTTATATCGATGAAGCCTTGAATGTTCTTTCAGATTTAAGATTTTCGTATCTTGATAACTAACAATTAATTGATGAATAGTTTAACCAAAAAGTTTTTTGATTTAAAGAGAAACTTTTTAGGGATTATTAGTTTTGGTTATATATCTTTTATCTTTATTGTTTCCGTTTTTGCTTACATTTTAGCACCAGATAATTCCTCAAATGCTAATACTATGAATCTATCAATTCACTCAAAAAAACCTGGGTTTTCAACTAAGATGTTAGTTTTTAAGGAATCGACGAATAAAAAATTCTCGTTAAAGGCTCTTTTTTTTGGATCCAAAGAACAAATAAATCAAATACCTATTTCAAATTATCAGATTAAGGATGGGTATATATATTACATGCCACAAGAAGTGAATGACAATAAATTTAAAATCATAAAACTAGAGGAAGCTGAAATCGTTGATAAAAAATATTATTTCGGTACCGATAAGTTTGGAAGGGATGTTTTAAGCAGGGTTATTATTGGCTCAAGAATATCTTTTTCTATTGGATTTATTTCCGTCATTATTTCTTTATTCATCGGAATTGTTTTAGGCTCAATTTCAGGATATTACTCTGGATTTCCTGATAAAATTATTATGTGGTTAATCAATGTGACTTGGTCTATTCCTACTTTGTTACTGGTTATTGCAATAACACTTGCACTTGGTAAAGGTTTTTGGCAGGTTTTTATTGCTGTTGGATTAACAATGTGGGTAGAAGTTGCTAGAGTTGTAAGGGGACAGGTTAAGCAATATAAAGAAAGGCAGTTTGTGATTGCTGCTAAAGTTCTTGGTCTTAATGATTTTAGAATTATTACTAAGCATATTTTACCAAATATTATTTCTCCTCTTATTGTAATTTCTGCAGCTAATTTTGCAGCTTCAATCTTAATTGAAAGTGGATTGAGTTTTTTAGGTCTTGGTGCCCAGCCCCCGATGACTAGTTGGGGACTTATGATTAAAGATCATTACAATTATATTATACTTGGTGAACCTTTTCTTGCTATTATTCCAGGCTTTTGTATAATGCTACTAGTGTGCTCGTTTATGATAATCGGTAATTCTTTCAGAGATTTATTAGATGTTAAAAATTAGTTTCTTGACGGAGGAAATTGGAGTAAAATTTTTCCAACCATTTCACTAATTTTTTCACTTTTCTTATCTTCATTATCTGTATAAATATATCCTTTGCCTATGCCTTTCCATACTAATTCATTTTTCTTACTTTCTACTACATCAATAAACAATACACCTTCATTATGATTATAGGAGTTTAGATACCAACTACCTGCATAATGATCTACTCCGGCATATGGACTTTGAACCATTGAACCATAATAATTATTTGACGGGTAATAATTAACTTTTTGATTTGTTTTTGTGAAGAAATTTATAATGAAGTCAGGATTAATTGAGCTTTTTCTAAAACCTTTATTATATAATTCAACATCAATTGCCTTTAATATTCTTTTTTTATCAATATCATTAATTTTTACCTTATCAACCCCTTGCTTTGAAAATGCGTAAGTCTTAAGATTTGAAAAATCAATATTTTGGTTAAAATCAGAACTAACTCTGATTGAATCACATGATAATAAGATTGAAATAAATAAAAATAATATAGTAATTTTTTTCATGTTAAATATTTTCTAAAAGTTTTTCATCTACTAAGTTAGGTAAAGTTATACAAAGTTTTGGATTTTTTTTCATGGCTCTGGAAATTTGATCTGTAGCCCCCTTATTTCTTGCCCAGTTTCTTCTTGCAATTCCGTTATTTACATCCCAAAACAACATTGATTCAATATTTATTTCACTCTTTTCACTTCCATCAATCAACATACCAAAGCCACCATTAATTACCTCTCCCCAGCCTACACCACCGCCGTTATGAATGCTAACCCATGTAGCACCCCTAAAACTGTCTCCAATAACATTTTGAATAGCCATATCAGCTGTAAACTGAGAACCATCATAAATATTCGAGGTTTCCCTATAAGGTGAATCAGTTCCAGAAACATCATGGTGATCTCTTCCTAGAATTATTGGACCGATTTTGCCTTCTTTAATCGCTTTATTGAATGCTTTTGCAATTTCAATTCTTCCATTAGAATCTGCATAAAGAATCCTTGCTTTAGATCCAACAACTAATTCATTTTCTTTTGCAGCTTTAATCCATTGAATATTATCCATCATTTGCTGTTTTGTCTCTTCGGGTGCATTTACCGCCAACTTTTCTAAAACTTCACACGCAATCTTGTCGGTTATGTCTAAATCTTCTTGCTTGCAAGATGAACAAACCCATCTGAATGGACCAAAACCGTAGTCAAAACACATTGGCCCCATTATATCCTGAACATAACTAGGGTACTTAAAACTTCCGTCTTTTTTTAGAATATCAGCTTCTGCTTTCGAAGCTTCTAATAAAAATGCGTTTCCGTAATCAAAAAAATATGTTCCTCTTTTTACATGTTTATTTACTATCTCAACATGTCTTTTAAGAGATGACTTAACCTCAATTTTAAATTTTTTCGGATTTTCATATATTAACTTATTAGCTTCTTCAAAAGAATAGCCAACAGGGTAATAACCACCAGACCATGGGTTGTGAAGAGAAGTTTGATCACTTCCAATATCAACTGTTATATTGTTTTTATAAAATGATTCCCATACATCAACAATGTTTCCATGATACGCAATCGAAACAATTTCTTTGTTTTTTTGAGCATTTTTTACCCTTTCAACCAATTTTTCAGTATTATCAATCACCTCATCTACCCAATTTTGTGAATGTCTTGTTTCTATGGCTTTAATGTTAACCTCTGCACATATTGTAATACATTCAGAGATATTACCAGCTTTTGGTTGAGCACCACTCATACCACCTAAGCCAGATGTTAAAAATATTTTTCCCTTAGGATTTTTCTTGATTTTTCTAAATGCGTTAAGAACAGTTATTGTCGTACCATGCACAATACCTTGTGGTCCGATATACATATAACTTCCTGCAGTCATTTGGCCATATTGACTAACCCCAAGAGCATTAAATTTTTCAAGATCTAATTTTTTTGAATAATTTGGAATTACCATTCCGTTAGTCACTACAACTCTTGGAGCATTTTTATTTGAAGGGAATAGCCCCATGGGATGACCTGAGTACATGACAAGCGTCTGTTCATCCGTCATTTTTGACAAGTACTTCATTGTAAGAAGGTACTGTGCCCAATTTTGAAAAACAGCTCCATTTCCACCATAAGTTATAAGTTCGTGTGGGTGTTGTGCCACTTTTTTATCAAGATTATTTTGAATCATAAGCATAATGCCCGCAGCCTCTTTAGATTTATGGGGATAATCTTCAATTGGCCTAGCATACATTTTATAATTAGGTCTAAATCTATACATATAAATTCTACCAAATTTTTCCAACTCTGATTTAAATTCTGGGATTAGTTCTTTGTGAAATTTTTTATTGAAGTATCTAAGCGAATTTCTTATAGCAAGTATTTTTTCCTCTCGATTAAGTACATTCTCCCTAATAGGGGCATGATTCACACTTAAATCATAATTTTTTTTATTTGGTAGTTCACTTGGAATTCCTATTACAACTTCTTTTTTGAAATTCATTTAATTAATCTTATGGTTATATCCGTAGGGACAGTGTTTGCAATTGCTTTTACAACAATATCCTCTTTTAAGGTGATATTTTTCGTTAAAACATTTATATCCTTCATCTGTTATATAGAAATCTTCATTATCCATAAATAAATAACAATAGTAATACCAAAGATAAATTAAAACATAATAATTTCGATTATCTTTGTGATAGGTTATTGTAATGAAAAGAGTTCTCCTATACTTAATTATTTTAATTCTAACCTTTAGTTGTGGAACTAAAAGAATCATCTATAACAACAAATCAGAGGAAGATAAAAAAGAGTTTAAAACCAAAAAAGAAAAGTCTAAAAAGAAAAGATCAAAAAAAAGTGTAACAGTACCCAAAATTTCAAATATTGAAGATTATATTAAATTTTATTCTTCTATTGCTGTAGATGAGATGATTGAATTTGGTATTCCAGCTAGTATAACTTTAGCTCAAGGAATTTTAGAGTCTGGATCAGGAAAGGGAACCCTTGCAATAAAAGCTAATAATCATTTTGGAATTAAATGTCATGATTGGAACGGAAAAAAAATCTATCATGATGATGACGAAGAACAAGAGTGCTTCAGAAAATATGATAACCCAGAGTATTCTTTCAGAGATCATTCGCTATTCTTGTCTAGAAGAGGCAGATATTCTTTTCTTTTTGATCTAAAACAAGATGATTATAAAGAATGGGCTAAAGGATTAAAAAAAGCTGGTTACGCAACAGACCCTAGATATGCATATAAATTAATTGATCTTATTGAACGTTATGAACTATACAAGTATGACACTATTGTTTTAAAGAGGATAAATAAAATTTATAGGGTAAAACGAGGAGACACATTATATTCAATTTCGGAAAAATTTAACATGTCAATATCATTGATCAGAAAACTCAATAATTTAAAAGGGGATAATCTTTCCGTAGGACAAACATTAAAGGTCCTTAAATAATAATCAAGTCATCAACATTTTGGTGTAATCAAAGTAGTGGACCAGTGAGGATTGTATTGATTATAGCCTGAACCAAAAACAGTTGATGATCTTGAATATTATATTCAAAATTAATTAAAAATTAGTCAGAATTTCCTCTAGATAAAAGAACAAGTTAACAGTCAGTTGTTAATAAATTTTTTCTAAATCCTATCTATTGATACTAGTAAAGCACCAGAATTACCATTCCAATTATCTACAGCTTTGAAGCCATTTTCAGAACATATATTCTTTACAATTTGTTTCATTTGCTCACTATTTCCTGTTATAATTTCGAAGTCATCAACTCCTTGATTATAATTATTTATTAACCAGTTAGGTAAAACATCTTTTACTTTAGAATAAGTAAATCCGTGAAGATCAATTTTTAACAAAAACTTTTATTTTAGTTTATGTTTTATCGAGTTAAACCTTTTTAGTTCAGCTTGTGACAACACTTTCAGCAACATTTCATCAGTTTCTTTGTCAAAAGAAAATGCTTTTTGAGGAGAAGCCCCATTAGATGCTATATACTGTGTCTTTTTATATGTTGAGTAAATGACTCTACTTACGTAATTGATTTTATTTTCATCTAGTCCAATATTTTCAAACAATTCATAGTTTAAAGATTTAACTTCTTCAATTGATTTATAATCGATGGAGCCAAATAAAAAATTTGAAACAAAGATTAAAAGAATAAAGCTTAATAAAAATTTTCTCATGATGTGAATTTTTTTAAATATAGTTAATTAATTTTTGATATATAAATATCATTTTCAATTTTTTCAACTTTAACAAGTTCTAGTTTTCTTAGAGATTTAATCGTTTTATCCCATGCTTTGTTACTAAGCTCAGATTTATTTTTTACTTCAATTAATAATTGATTTTCATCACTTAAAATTTTAAAAATAAGTTCTTCTTTTTCTGTCAAAGAAACTTTCTTTTTTTCCGGTCTCATTTGAGGAAAAAAGATAACTTCCTGAATAGAAGAATTATTTGTCATGAGCATTACCAACCTATCAATTCCGATTCC
>TARA_B100001175_G_scaffold302486_1_pt1 | contig 15448 bp, 13 predicted proteins | sample TARA_B100001175 | Tara Oceans TARA_B100001175
GCACCAGCTGAAGATATTAAAATTTCATTAGAAGAAAAATCACCAGCACAAATAATTAATAACTTTGAATCAAATCAGATGAAATCTGACATACCAAGCTTTAGGCCTGGTGATACTGTTGTTGTATCAGTTAAAGTTAGGGAAGGTGAAAGAACTAGACTGCAGGCGTTTGAAGGTGTTGTAATGGGAGTTAAAAAAGGCGGTTTAAATTCATCATTTATTGTTAGAAAGATCTCAAGTGGAATTGGTGTAGAAAGGACTTTTCAAACACATAGCCCAATGATAGATTCAATAAAAGTAAAGAGAAAAGGAGATGTTCGACAAGCAAAACTTTTCTATCTAAGAGAAAGGTCTGGAAAATCTGCAAGAATCAAAGAACGTCTAGAATAATAAGATGCTCAAATCATTTAAAGAAGATCCTAATCTTAGGGCTTTTTTAAATTATTTATTTGTTGAAAAAGGACTATCAAAGAATACAGTTATAGCCTATCAAAGAGATATTGAAAGTTTTTTGTCATGGCTGCAAAAACACAAAATAAATTACATCAATTTAAATGAAGCTCATATAAATAAGTATGTGTCATTTTTATTTGATTTTAAGTTAAAGAGCTCCTCAGTAAACAGAAAAATATCATCTCTTAAAGCGCTATATTTATATTTGTTAAAGAAAGATAAGATAGACAAGTCGCCTATTGCTGACTTCGTATCACCAAAGCAAGAAAAATATTTACCAACTTCAATGTCAGAAGAAGAAGTTGAAAGGTTATTAAATAGTCCAGATTCTTCAAAAACTATAGAAAGAAGGGATAAGGCCATGATTGAAATGCTATATGCAACTGGGATGAGGATTTCAGAGCTTGTAAATTTAAAGATTGTTGATATTGATATGCAAAGGTGTGTCATTAAGGTTTTAGGAAAAGGTTCTAAAGAAAGATTAATTCCTTTTGGTGAATCTGCTTTAGAATCACTGAATTATTATCTTACTGATAGAGTTGATTCTTCATCCAAAGAGGTATTCTTATCAAATAGGGGCACCAAATTAAGTAGAGTTTCATTTTGGAGAAGAATAAAAGTATATCTTTTAAGAGAGAATTTAAAAAATTCAATATCGCCTCATACTTTAAGACATGCATTTGCAACTCATTTGTTAAATAGAGGGGCTGACTTAAGGTCAGTTCAACTTTTACTAGGTCATAGTGACTTATCAACAACTCAAATATATACTCACATTGCAAAACAAAGATTAGGTGAAGTTTTAAAAAAACATCATCCAAGGGGTTAAATGAAATTTAAAATATTGCTAAATGTTGTTTTTATTTTTTCTTTTTCAGTTTTTTCTGATGAAGCAACTATTGAAGAAAAAATTTCAGCAATTTTACCACCGGGTACGAATATAGAAATTATAGAGGAATCGAGCTTCCCAGATATTTATAAAGTTTATTATGGAGATATTCAGCCGTTATATGTTTCAAAAGACGGAAACTTTTTCTTATATGGAGATATGTTTGAAATAAAATCTTCACAAATTATCAATTTAACAAACATTGACATCACTCAAAGACGCATTTCATTGATGAGTGAAATTAACAATAATGAATTAATTTCTTTTCCATCTAAAAATGAATTATATAGCGTCACTGTTTTCACTGATGTAGATTGTGGATATTGTAGAAAATTACATAAAGAGATTATGGGTTATAACAAATTAGGCATTACCATTAATTATGCAGCTTTCCCAAGATCAGGTATTGGAACTGAAGCTTTTACAAAGATGGTAGGAGCATGGTGTTCAAATAATCCCAAAGAATCTTTGACTAATCTTAAAAACGGAAAAAATCCAAAGTTAAATTTCTGTGATTCACAACCTATTGCTAAACATTACGCTATTGGTAAAAAATTAGGTATTACTGGGACTCCTGCAATAGTTAGTGAAGATGGGCAATTGTTTCCAGGATATTATTCTCCTGAAGATTTATTAGAAAAATTAAAAAGCTAATTATGAAAAGTCTAAGGATTGGTATATGTGGTTGGGGAAATGTTGCCACAGGATTGTTTAATACTATTAAGTCAAATTATGCACTGATTCAATCAAATGGAAATATGGATATTGAAATTGTTGTAATTGGTGCCAGACGGGACAATCCAAAATGTGACTCAGGCGAAGTAAAAATAGAAAGAGATATTTTTGATGTTATAAAACATGATATCGACGTTGTGGTTGAATTAATTGGAGGAGTTGAAGTTGCTAGGGATTTAATTTTAGAAGCTATTAAGAATAAAAAACATGTCGTTACGGCAAATAAGGCAGTAATATTTCATCATGGTGACGAGATATTTAAAGAAGCTTCTAAAAACGGGGTTAAGGTTTTATTTGAATCATCTGTATGTGCCGGGACGCCAATTATAAAACTTCTAACAGAAGAATTAGCTGCAAATAAAGTTTCTAAGATAGCTGGAATGCTTAATGGAACATCAAATTTTATCTTATCGAAGATGGAAGAAGGTGATGACTTTAGTTCTACTCTTCAACTTGCGCAAAAAGAGGGTTACGCAGAGCCTGATCCAACTTTTGATATTGAAGGTACAGATGCTGCTCATAAGATAGGCATATTATCATGTCTTGCATATGGAACTTCTTTGCCTCCAGAAGATTTTTATGTTGAGGGAATAACTAAAATAGAAAAAATCGATTTTAAATATGCCATGGAGATGGGCTATACAATAAAACATCTTGCTGTTGCAAAATTTAGTAATGGCATCAATGAATTGAGAGCACATCCCGTATTAATTAGTAATAAATCTTATCTTGCAAATTTAAAAAGTGTTAGGAATGGTATTGAAATAGAAACCGATCTTTTGGGGACACTTCATATTGCAGGATCAGGTGCTGGACAAGAGTCAACAGCATCAGGAGTGATATCAGATTTAGTACATCTTGCTAATTCTGATAAGAATATTTCAAAAAATGAAGTTCCTAGAAAAAAGATTGAATCTATAGATTTCCTTAGCTTAAGTTTTAAATATTACTTTTATATTGAAGTTGAAGACTTGCCGGGTGTGATGGCTTCAATCTCATCCATATTTGCAGAAAAAAAAGTGGGAATTGACTCAGTTGTTCAAAAAGAAGAGCTATCAGAAAATATTGTCCCAATTGTAATTATTACAGATCCGTTTGTTGAGAAGAATCACAAAGAATTATTGATGAGTATTTCTAATTTAGATTCTGTAAACAATGTTAGGTCTATCAGAGTTGAAGAAGATTAAGCATGCTTTTTCATAGCACTAGAGGCGGGGATAATAAAAAAACTTTTGAACAGGTGTTAATGCAAGGTCTTGCTAAAGATGGTGGTTTATTTATGCCTGATTTTTGGCCAAAAATAAATATAGAAGACTTAAAAAATATTGAATCTTTCGTTGATGTGGCAAAATATATTGTTCCTTTATTTACAGATTCATCATTCAATAAAGATGAGGTTGAAAAGCTGCTTGATCAGACTTGGCATGACTTTGATAAAAAAGAGCTGATTAACATTTTTGAAATAAATGAAAAAATATCCATTCTAGAATTATTTCACGGACCAACATCTGCTTTTAAAGATTTTGGATTACAACTTGCAGCAGCTTTCTTTAATAAAACTTTAGAGAAACAAGAGAAGACTGCGATTGTATTTGGCGCAACATCTGGAGATACAGGATCGGCAGCAATAGATGCTTGCAAAAATTTTGATTTAATAAAAAGCTTTATTCTTATACCGGAAGGAAATATGTCTGAAATACAAAGAAAGCAAATGACCACTGTTGATAAGGATAATGTTTTTCCTATTCTTGTTGATGGCACATTTGATGACTGCCAAGACATTGTAAAGGAGGGATTCAAACAAAGGAAATTCTTGCGAGACAATCAATATTTATTAGCAGTTAATTCAATAAACTGGGTAAGAATCATAGGCCAAATTTGCTATTATTTTTTCGTTTCATTAAAAATTAATAAACTCTCAGAGCCTTTAAATTATTCAGTTCCAACTGGAAATTTTGGAAATGTTTTTGCTTGTTATGCAGCTTCTAAAATGGGTATGCCGTTATCAAAGATAGTTGTAGCAGTAAATTCCAATGATATTCTAGATAGATTTTTTAGAAACAACGACTACTCTAAAGAAAAAGTAAATGAAACAATTTCTCCAAGTATGGATATTAGTGTTGCAAGTAATTTCGAGAGATTGTTATATGACTTATATCTTGATCGTGATTCAGACTTATGTTCAAAATTTTATTCAGCTTTTCCTGATGCGGGGATTGAAGTAAAAGAAAGTATTTGGAAGAAATCATCTGCTTTATTTTTAAGCTATAGCTCTGATGATAATTCTACATATGAGCGTATGAAATTTTATTACAAGAACTATGATTATATTATGGATCCTCACACGGCTGTTGCAGCAGACGCTGTAGAAAATTTTAAAGAAAAGTTGGAGTATAAAACTATAATATTATCTACAGCACATCCAGCTAAATTTCCCGATGCTATTAGAAATGCTGGATTATCGATAGAAACTTTTCCAAAGAAGTTGAGCGATGTATTCAATAAAGAAGAAATTGCTAAGAAATTAAGCTATAAAGATAATTCAATTTTTGAGTATATAAAACAAAATAATTAAATTTTACCAATGGATTTACATGAATTAAAAATAACTTTGTTAGACCTTCAGCAAAGAGTTGATGAAATTAAAAATAATGTTCTTAAAATAGAATCTAAAGAAAATAGGTTAAAAGAAATAGAAAAAGACCTTGCAGAAGAGGAGGTGTGGTCAAATTTAGAACTATCTCAAAAGCTAAGCAAGGAAAAAACAGCCATAGAAAAAATAATTAGCTCCTTTAAAGTCGTTTCTGAAAAATTATCTGACTCCCAAGTACTTCTAGATGTATCAATAGAGGAAGACGATGACTCTTCAATTGATGAAATTTCCCAAGAAACAATACAAATTTCGTCATTAGTTGAGGAGCTCGAATTTAGTAGAATGTTTACAAATAAAATGGATTCATCATCTGCTTATATTGAAATTCAATCTGGTTCTGGCGGAACAGAAGCCCAAGACTGGGCTGAGATGCTGCTAAGAATGTATACAAAATGGGCAGAAAGCAGAGGTTTTGCTTCAAATTTAATTGAAATTTCTCACGGAGAGGTTGCAGGCATTAAATCAGCATCTCTTCATGTAGATGGGGATCATGCATATGGTTGGCTTAGAACAGAAACTGGAATTCATAGGCTGGTAAGAAAGTCACCATTTGACTCTGGCAATAGAAGACATACTTCATTTGCATCTGTTTTTATATCACCTGAAATTGATGATTCTATTGAAATTAATTTAAATAAAGCCGATATAAGGACTGATACATACAGAGCGTCTGGAGCAGGAGGCCAGCATGTTAACAAAACTGATTCAGCAGTAAGATTAACTCATATACCAACAGGTGTTGTAGCTCAATCACAAAGCGATCGTTCGCAACATAAAAATAAAGAAAATGCATTAAAACAATTAAAATCTAAGCTTTACGAGTTAGAATTACAGAAACAAAATGAAGAACAGCAGCTTCTTGAAGATAGTAAGTCTGATATTGGTTGGGGAAGTCAGATAAGGTCGTATGTGTTAGATCAATCAAGAATAAAGGACTTAAGAACAAATCATGAAACTGGAAATACTTCAGCAGTATTAAATGGAGATTTAGATGATTTTATGAAATCATCCTTAAAAGCAGGAATATAAATGGATAAAGATAATCTAGGCGGCGAAAAAGCTATCATTGAAGAGAGAAGAAAAAAATTAGATCAACTTAGGGATAAGGGATCTGCTTATGGAAATTCATTTAAACCTAAAAATAATGCAAAAAACCTACATGAAGAATTTGGAAAGTTCTCAAAAGAAGAATTATCTGAAAAAGACATTAAAAATATCTCAATTGCAGGCCGTATTGTCCTTAAAAGAGTTATGGGAAAAGCTAGCTTTGCAACTTTAAGAGATTCATCTGGAGATATACAGATTTATGTGACTAAAAATAATGTAGATGATGATGTTTATGAGGATTTTAAGACATGGGATCTTGGAGATATTGTTGGGGTTTCAGGCACTTTATTTAGAACTCAGAAAGATGAACTAACGATCGATGTTTGGGATTTAGAAATGATTACAAAATCACTAAGGCCAATGCCAGAAAAGTTTAAGGGATTAACTGATATAGAAGCTCGTTACAGACAAAGATATTTAGATTTAATGACCAATGCTGCGACAAAAGATGTTTTCATTAAAAGAACCAAAATTATTGATTCAATGAGAAAAAAAATGAATGAAGTTGGCTATCTTGAGGTTGAAACTCCTATGATGCATCCTCTAGCTGGCGGAGCTGTTGCGAGACCTTTTGTTACTCAGCACAATGCTTTAGGGCAGGACTTGTATTTACGAATAGCTCCTGAGCTTTACTTAAAAAGGCTTTTGGTTGGAGGGTTTGAAAAAGTTTTTGAGATTAATAGAAGTTTTAGAAATGAAGGACTTTCAACAAAACATAATCCAGAATTTACAATGATGGAGTGGTATCAAGCATATGCGAGCATGCAAGATCAAATGGATTTGACGCAAGATATTATACTAAATGCTGCTGAGGCTGCTGGCTGCAGTTCAACCATCAAATGGGATGATATAGAAATTAATTTAGATAATTTTAACCAATCTTCCTTATCAAGCTTAGTTTTAGAACATAATAAAGACTTAACAGAAGATGATTTAAGTAATTTAGATAAGCTTAAAAACTACCTACAAAGTAAAAAAGTAAAGATTGAAAAGAGCTGGGGTGTTGGAAGAATGCTTTTAGAAGTTTTTGAGGAAACAGTTGAATCAAAATTAGTGGATCCTACCTTTGTAACTGAATATCCAGTTGAAGTATCACCTTTATCAAGAAGAAATGAAGAAAAGCCTGATTTCGCTGATAGGTTTGAGTTATTTATCGGTGGTAAAGAGTTTGCAAATGGCTTTTGTGAATTAAATGACCCTGATGATCAGGCTTCGAGGTTCGAAGACCAAGTAGCTGCAAAAGATTCTGGTGATAAAGAGGCTATGGATTATGACCATGATTATATTACTGCCTTAGAACACGGAATGCCTCCAGCTGTCGGAGTGGGAATGGGGGTTGATAGGTTGGTTATGTTGCTTACAAACCAATCTTCAATTAGGGATGTCTTGTTATTCCCACAACTTAAATCATAGTACTTTATTATCAATCTGATTTATAAAGTTAGTTAATTATATTAATATAAATTATGAATATAACACTGGCTTTAACTGTTGGCGTTCCTATTGCTATATTAATATATATAGTTAAATCAGATAGATTTCCAGAACCAACCAATTTAGTTATTCAAACTTTTTTTGTTGGAGTTTTTATATGTGTTCCAGCGGGTTATTTAAATAGTTATATATATTTACTTGAAGACGCCTTAGGTATTAAGGATATGTCATTTTTAGCTGGATTTACTGAAGAACCTCTAAAGTTCTTGGCATTTATGCTGTTTATTAAAGCTAAGTCAGATTTTGATGAACCAATGGATGCAATTGTATATGGAACTATCATCTCTTTAGGATTTGCTACTTGGGAAAATATTGAATATGTTTATATGATATACAGTGACCAGTCTTTTTATGTAGCAACTATTAGAGCAATAAGCGCAATACCACTTCACGCATCCTGTGGTGTCATTATGGGATATTACATTGGTTTATATATTTTTAAGGGCCGCAGGAAGTATATTGTGCAGGCCTTGCTTATACCTGTTTTAATTCATGCTTTATATAATTTTTTAACAGGATTTCCAAACCTTATATTTTTTGGATATCTTATATTGGTTATATTTTTTGCTAAAACACTTCATCAAAGATTTGTAATAGAACAGCAAACTAAGAAAGTTGAAAGTGAAATTAAAATAAGATGAAAAAACTTTAGCTTAATCCTTCTTCATCTCTATTTTCTCATATCTAAGCTTGCGCATTTACCATCTAAATTTGTCAAAGTTTTCTGGATTTGCCCATCCTTTTGAATTATTCCAGCTTCTTTTATTGTTATAAGTTCTCAGGTTATAAGAAAAACATTTTAATTTAGCACTTTTATCTCTTAATTCTATTTGAAACCCTAACTTAAGCATCATCTCGTCTATGCTTTTATCTTTTTCAAAGCTTGTAAAAATAACAATTTTTTGACTTAAAAGATTCTTTATAGTGCCTATTTGATTCTCACAAATTTGAATATCATCTAGCACTATGTATATATCGCAATTATTATTAAATTCTTCAATTTCAGGTGAGATGGACGCAGACTCAACATTAATTTTTTCAATCCTTTTTAAAAATTTAGAGATATCTTTTTTTGTAAGAAATTGTAATTTATTAGATTTTTCATCATCTATAATATTTAAGATATAGCTATAGATAATCTTATCTTTTTTAGTCATTTCATTAGATGTTTCACTGCTTCTTTTTCTTCAAGTAGCTCATCAATCGATATTTGGAATTTTGATTTAGCAAAGTCTGACAATGCTATATCTCTTTTAATCTCTATAGTTCCATCATCAAGAGTTATTAAAGGGTATCCACAAATAAGACCTTCAGGAACATTGTACGAACCGTCACTAGCTATAGCAGCACTAAAACAACTACCTGATGGAGTAGGGCTCTCACAAGCCATAACTGTATCAATTGCAGCTTTTGCCGCAGATGTTGCTGATGAAGCTCCTCGTGCATCAATAACTGCTTTCCCTCTTTGTTGAACGGTTGGAATAAATTCAGACTCAACCCAAGAAGTATCATTAATTACATTACTTCCAAGATCTCCATTAATAAGAACATTTTCTGAATCGGGATACATAGTTGGACTATGATTACCCCAAATTATCATGTTTCTTACCTCGGATATGTTGGTATTAGTTTTCTTTGAAATAATTGACTTTGCTCTGTTTGAATCTAACATTGTCATTGCCATCCAAATTTGTGAGTCTTTATTAGCAGCATTTTTTCCTATAAAAGCATTTGTATTTGCTGGATTTCCAACTACAAGTATCTTTGCATCATTTTTACCATACTTACCAATTGCCTTACCCTGATCTACAAAGATGCCACCATTTATACTTAAAAGATCTGAGCGCTCTTCAATCTTTTTACCGTTATAAACTATTCCTCTTGGAATACTCCCAACCAATAAAAACCAATCCCCATCTTTTGAAGCTTCTTCAAAGTTATCAGTAAATGTTACTTCACCCATGTTAGGAAAATAAGAGTCTTCTAACTCCATCACCAAGCCTTTAAGTTTTTCAACAACCTGAGGAATTTCAACAAGAGTAAGATCTACTTTTTTATTCCCAAATGTTCTTCCATCTACTAACCTTGGTATCAAAGAGTATGCTATTTGACCTGCTGCTCCTGTTACAACTACTTTTATTGATGAGCTCATATATTCCTTGTTGATTAAATAATTAACAATTATATTCCTAAATTAAAATCTAATCCTTAATTTTCTATCATAGTAAATAACTTTCTTTTTGATTAAAATAACTTCAATCTAAAAAAATACTCTCGGAGAAATAAACATGACTATAAGATTCGATGACAAAGTTGCAATTGTTACTGGCGCTGGTGGAGGCATAGGAAAACAGCATGCCCTTGAACTTGCAAAAAGAGGAGCTAAGGTTGTTGTTAATGATCTTGGCGGTAGCGTAGATGGTAGTGGAGCTAGTGACGCTGCTGAAGAGGTTGTTGAGCTCATAAAGGCTGACGGAGGAGAAGCTATATCTAATGGCGCTAGTGTTACTGACTTAGATGCTGTAAAAGGAATGGTTGATCAAACTATGAGCGAATGGGGAAGGGTTGATATCCTTGTTAATAACGCAGGTATTCTGAGAGATAAAAGCTTCCATAAGGCAACTCTTGAAGACTTTAATCTTGTTATGGATGTTCATTTTCAAGGAAGCCTAAATTGCACACATACAGTTTTTCCAATAATGAGAGAACAGGAGTATGGCCGAATTATATTTACCAGCTCTTCAAGTGGAGTCTTTGGTAATTTTGGACAAACGAACTATGGGTCAGCAAAAATGGCAATGGTTGGATTAATGAATACGCTAAAAATTGAAGGCCAAAGCAAAAACGTTTTTACAAACTCTATTACTCCTGTTGCATACACAAGAATGACAGAAGGCCTAATACCCGAAGATTTTGGTAAAAACCTACAACCAGAGTATGTAACTCCAGCAGTAATCTATTTAGCAAGTGAAAATGCTCCAAACGGAGCCATAATGGCGGCAGGTGCGGGGGTTTTTTCAAGAATATTTATACACGAAACCATGGGTGTTTCATTGGGTATGGGAGAAGATATGACCCCAGAAAACATTCAGGCAAATTGGGATAATATTTCAGATATGGAAGATGCTAGAGCCCTTCAAAACGGGGGAGAGCAAACTCTTAAATTCTTTGAATTAATCAATAAGGATTAGAAAAATATTACTTATGTTGAAAAACTAGGCCTTTTTGCAATATTGTTAATATAGTTAATTAGATTCTTATAATCATTAATATCAATTTTATTAAGCCTTAATAAAAATTGTAAAGAGCAAACAGCTTGAATATCAGCATATGAAAATTTATCACATGCAATGAATTCTTTTTTTCCAATTACCTCTTCATAGTAACCTAATGACTTTACTGCTAATTCTCTTTGGGCTAATCCAAACTCGTTATTTTGATTTTCTAGTGCGCTCATATGAGGGTGAGTGTGTCTAAAGCCATGCATTAGGGGAAGCATTAATTCAAAAGATACTCTCGAGTACCACATTTCGATTTCTGCGATTTGCATTGGATTGTCTCCAAATAAATTTGGATTTGGATATAAACATTCTAGATATCTGCAAATGGCTGTAGTTTCTAAAATTACTTGACCATCGTCTAGTACAAGAGCAGGTATTCTTGAATTTGGAGCTATTTTTCTATATTCCGGAGTTTTGTGCTCCAACTTACCAAGGTCAAGATCATGAACCTCTATATTTTTTATTCCTTTCTCAGCAATAAATATAAGGACCTTTTTTGGACTTGGAGCAACAGGGCTCGAATATATTTTCAAATACTATTCCCAGTTAAGAGCGCCACCAACCTGGTATTCAGTAACTCTTGTTTCAAAGAAGTTTTTCTCTTTTCTTAAATCAATAATTTCTGACATCCAAGGGAATGGATTGCTTACACCAGCAAATTCTTCGTCTAAGCCTAATTGAGTGAGTCTTCTATTTGCAATAAATTTTAAGTACTCTTCCATCATAGCTGCGTTCATACCAAGGACTCCTCGTGGCATGGTATCTCTTGCGTATTGAATTTCTAGCTCAGTTCCTTCTAAAATCATTTGTGCAGCTTCAGATTTCATTTCGTCATCCCAAAGGTGAGGATTTTCTATTTTAATTTGATTTATGACATCAATTCCAAAATTAACATGCATAGACTCATCTCTTAAAATATATTGGAATTGCTCAGCAGTCCCAGTCATTTTATTTCTCCTACCCATCGATAAAATCTGAGTAAATCCACAATAAAAGAAGATACCTTCTAGTACACAATAGAAAGCAATTAGATTCTTAAGCAGTTGCTTGTCTGTTTCTTCAGTGCCCGTCTTGAAATCTGGGTCAGAAATTTCTTTTGTATATTTAAGTCCCCATGAGGCTTTTCTTGCAACACAAGGAACTTCTCTATACATATTAAATATTTCACCCTCATCCATTCCTAAAGATTCAATACAGTATTGATAGGCATGTGTGTGGATAGCCTCTTCCAGGCTTTGTCTTAAGATATATTGTCTACATTCAGGGTTAGTAATTAATCTATACAAAGCCAGAACAAGATTATTTGCAACAAGTGAGTCTGCTGTTGAGAAAAAGCCAAGGTTTCTTTTAACAATGACTCTTTCATCTTCAGTTAATCCATCTTCAGATTTCCACAACACAATATCATTTGTCATATTAATTTCTTGTGGCATCCAGTGGTTAGCACTTCCATCAAGATACTTTTGCCAGGCCCAGTCATATTTAAATGGAACTAGTTGATTGAGATCTGCCTTGCAATTGATCATCATTTTTTGATCAACTTGAACTCGACCTGCATTTTCCATCATTTCATCAAGCTCCTCCATACCAGCTGTTTCGTCTAGATTATTCACAGCTTCTCTCGCTGCTGCTGCTCTAGATCCTTCAACGATTTTAGATGATTCAGTTGATACTGCATTTTCAGCTGGCTGAGGAGGTTCGGTTAGTTGTGCCTCTGCTTTTGGAGCAGATGCTTCGTTATTAATTTCTGGTGTTACCGGAGGTGTTGATTTTTCTTCTTTTCCGTATTCGTCCCAATTTAACATATTATTTCTCCATAAAATTTATTGACATGCTTCACAATCTGGATCATCCAGAGAGCAAGCATCCGGAATTGGAGCTGGTGCTCCTAATTCCTCAGTTGTATTCTGATTAATATCAGAACTTACTGCGTTAAGTTTTCCCTGTTGCACTGTTGATTTTTCTGTTGATGTAGCAGCTATAGACCTTAAATAGTATGTTGTTTTAAGGCCAGAATACCATGCCATCCTATATGTAATATCTAGTTTTTTTCCATCAGCATTACCTATATATAGGTTTAAAGATTGCGCTTGATCAATCCATTTTTGTCTTCTACTTGCAGACTCAACGATATATCTTGGCTCTACTTCAAATGCTGTTGAAAATAATTTTTTGATTTCCTCCGGTATTCTTGATATCTCTGACAAGCTTCCTTCAAAATATTTAAGATCATTGATCATTACGTCATCCCACAAACCTAACTCTTTTAATTTTCTAACTAGATGCGGGTTTACGATAGTAAATTCTCCAGATAGATTAGATTTCACATATAAGTTTTGATATGTCGGTTCAATAGATTGAGTGACACCAGTAATATTAGATATAGTCGCTGTTGGCGCAATGGCCATAACATTTGAATTTCTCATTCCATCTTTTTTTACTTTCTCTCTGAGAGAATCCCAATCTAGCGTTTCAGATCTATCTACCTTAATGTAATCTTTCCCTCTATTTTCTTCTAATATTTGGATTGAATCTTTAGGTAGTATCCCTTTGCTCCATAACGAACCATCAAATGTTTCGTAAGAACCTCTTTCTTTTGCTAGTTCTGTCGAGGCATGGATTGCGTTATAGCTTATAAGTTCCATGCTTTTATCAGCAAATTCAACAGCCTCATCACTGCAATAGGGTATATTCTGAAGATATAATGCGTCCTGGAATCCCATAAGTCCAAGCCCTATAGGCCTATGTTTAAAGTTTGAATTTTTTGCTGTATCAACAGAGTAATAATTTATATTTATCACATTATCAAGCATCCTTATAGCTGTCGAAACAGTCTGCTTTACTTTTTCCTCATTCAACTTTCCATCTTGCATATGATTTGCAAGATTTACTGATCCTAAATTACAAACGGCAATCTCGTTATCTGCACTTGTGTTTAATGTAATTTCTGTGCACAGATTCGAGGAATGTATTACGCCTGCGTGTTGTTGAGGAGATCGTAAGTTGCATGAATCTTTAAATGTTATCCATGGATGACCAGTTTCAAACAGCATGGTTAACATTTTTCTCCATAATTCTTTTGCTGGGATTGTTTTAAACTGATCCATTTCACCGTTGGCTGCCTTTTTCTCATATTCTTCATACTTTTCTTCAAAAGCTTTTCCAATTAGATCATGCAGTTCTGGTGCTTCTCCTGGAGAAAAAAGTGTCCAGTTTTTATCTTGTTCAACCCTTTTCATAAATAAATCAGGAACCCAGTTTGCAGTATTCATATCATGCGTTCTTCTTCTTTCGTCACCTGTATTTTTTCTAAGATCTAAGAATTCCTCAATATCCAAATGCCATGTTTCAAGGTACCCACACATTGCGCCTTTTCTTTTTCCGCCTTGATTCACAGCGACAGCAGTATCATTAGCAACTTTTAAAAAAGGAACAACTCCTTGGCTTTTTCCATTTGTTCCCTTTATGTATGAATTCATTGCTCTTACCGGAGTCCAATCATTGCCAAGACCGCCAGCCCACTTTGATAACAGAGCGTTGTCTTTCATAGCGGAAAAGATTCCATCAAGATCATCAGGTATTGTTGTCAAATAACATGAAGAGAGTTGCGGTCTTTTTGTTCCTGAATTAAATAATGTAGGCGTTGAACTCATATAATCAAAACTTGATAATAATTTGTAAAACTCAATTGCTCTTTCTTCTCTTTTATCTTCTTCAAGAGCGAGACCCATAGAAACTCTCATGAAAAATACTTGAGGCAATTCATATCTTGTATCGTCACAATGAATAAAATATCTGTCATATAACGTTTGAAGACCTAAATATGTAAATTGATTATCCCTGGTGTAGTCAATTGCATCTCCTAATTTATTAAGGTCAAAGTTTTTAAGTTCCGGATTTAAAATGTCTAACTCAATACCTTTATCTATATATGCTTTAAATGCCTTTGGATAGTTTTCTTCCATTTCTTGATATGTAGAATCTTCTGCGACACCAAGAAAATTTAACGCTTCATTCCTGATTTGATCCATCAAGATCCTAGCTGTCACAAATGAATAATTTGGCTCTTTTTCAACTTTTGTTCTAGCAGACATAACCAAACTTGTTCTCATATCTGCAATTGAAACTCCGTCATATAGATTCTTTAATGCTTCATCAAGCACTTCATTTACCGAAACTTCTTCAAGATCTTTGCATGCATCATTTATCAATCCAGCCAATCTCTCTACATCTAGCGGAACAACACTACCATCACTTTTTGTTACATTTATATCTGGAGCGTTTGGAATATCTATTTCAGGAACATCTTTTTTTCTCTCTTGAGATCTTTCTGCTCTATATAGTATGTAGCTTTTTGCTACATCTAGTTCCTCTGATCTCATCAACTGTAATTCAACTTGATCTTGGATTTCTTCGATGTGCAGAGTGCCTCCAGATGGCATCCTTCTTTTAAATACCTCGACAACGCTTTCTGTTAGTTTATTAACTTTTTTGTGTATCCTTTCACTTGCAGCCGCATTTCCTGATTCGATAGCTAAAAATGCTTTTGTTATAGCAACCTTTATTTTGTCATCTTCAAATGGAACAACTTTTCCATTTCTTTTTATTACTCTTAGCTTACCAGGCGCAGTTGTTTCTATTTCTGCGGTAGCCTGATTTAATATTTTGTTTTCTTGTTGTTGTTGTGTTTCCATTTTTTCCCCAATAATGCCCTTACTATCTTGAGTCCATTTAATTTATTTTCTTGGAAGAACTTAAGTGATGTCTGCAGTATCTAAAACTTTTTCTTCTAAACACTAATATACTAATTGTGGACAAAGAATCAAGCAAAAAAAC